>POVV01000245.1_pt1 | contig 42710 bp, 30 predicted proteins | sample 1560271 | NCBI WGS metagenome assembly POVV01 (sample SAMN08337232, study PRJNA429181) | Bioreactor metagenome, whole genome shotgun sequencing project. | biome: cows' rumen and soil; feature: anaerobic; isolation source: anaerobic chemostat enrichment culture, galacturonate as sole carbon... | reverse complement strand
AATTCGATCTATTATGTATAAATCAATCCTTTCCCTTTGTGTCTACCTATTCTTTGTGCTATCCAATGCGGTTGCACAACACAAGGACACTCACTATACGGTCATCGTTTCATTAGATGCATTCCGTTGGGATTATCCGCAAATGTACCATACTCCTTACCTCGACCAGATGGCAGAAGAAGGAGTGAGTGCCACCATGTTGCCTTCATATCCGGCCTCTACCTATCCCAATCACTATACCTTGGCTACGGGATTGGTACCCGATCATAACGGAATCATTAATAACTCTTTTTGGGATACGAAGAATCAACGGCAATTCTCGATGGGCAACCCCTCTACCCGCAACAATCCGTACTATTATCGAGGCGAACCCATCTGGGTTACTGCGCAGAAGCAAGGCGTAAAGACGGGTAATATCTATTGGGTTGGGTCGGACATCGCCATTCAAAATACCTATCCCACTTACTACCGGGTATATGCCGAGAAGCCTCGGTTGACGTTCGAGCAGCGGGTCGATGCCACCTTGGCGCTACTCAATAAGCCCGAAGTGGAGCGTCCGCGCTTGGTAATGCTTTATTTCGAGGAGCCCGATGGCGTGACACATCACCATGGCCCGCGTAGCCCCGAGGCGGGGCGAATCGTATTTCGTATGGACAGTCTTGTGGGAATGTTGCGCAAGGGCATTGCCGCTTTACCCTTTGCCAAAGATGTCAACCTGATTGTGACGGCCGATCATGGTATGACCGAGATCAGCACCGAACGAGTGGTGAATATGAATCAATACCTAAAGCCCGAATGGTGCGAAATGATTGATGGACGTACGCCCACGTCAATATTTACCAAACCTGCCTTTCGCGACTCTGTTTATAATACCTTAAAGTCGGTAGCTCATATTAAGGTGTGGAAGAAGGAAGAGATTCCTGCCGAGCTGAATTACGGCACGAGTGAGTTTGTTGGAGACATCGTAGTAGCACCCGAACTGGGTTGGCAGTTTACAGATGAGCCCCGACGCCTTAAAGGTGCCCATGGCTACTTTCCGCAGAGCCCGGATATGCAGGTTATGTTTCGAGCCTGTGGCCCTGATTTTAAAAAGGGCTACAAATCGAAGGGATTTGTCAATGTCGATATTTATCCGCTATTGGCACAACTGCTGGGCATTACCCCTGCAAAAACCGATGGAGAGCTGGAACGGGTGCAAGACTTATTGCAATAGCTCGTCGAAAGCTTCTTGTAATGGCCCAAAAATAAGCTGCCAGCAAATAAATTTAGGTTATTGTTACGTTATCTTTAGGTTAAGAATGCCAAAGAAAAGCCCACCGTCTTTTTGAAAAAGTCCGCGGGAAAAATAAAAAAGTTGGCGGCGTTTTATTAAAACGCCGCCAACTTTTTATTCAAATAGTAAGCACGTATCTTACTACGTGCTATTTATCTTGTCTATGCTACAGTGTGCTGTGAGGCACTTTCCATCCAAGTGTGAGGGATAGTGAGGGAGAATACTAACTTTTGTATTCTAGAAAAAAAAGAAAATAAAAGGAATATATGATGCAGATAAAAAAGGTTATAAAACCTGCCTCACCATCCCTCACCCTTCTACGTTTTTTTTAATCAGAGCTATCATTTGAAAGGAAAAATGAAAAAATACGCTAACTGTAATCCATATTACACCTTGTTCCATAAAATAAACGCATTTTTGCATAAACCAGTTATTCGTATCTATGAAAGTCAAGAAAGCAATTGTGTTTATTCTGTTAGGAGTTCTGGCTGGAGGTGGTGTGCTCTTCCTTTATATGCTCCGTGCGCATACCTATTTAACGGACGATCCGGCCGCCTGCGTTAACTGTCATATCATGGCTCCTTATTATGATACGTGGTTTCATAGCTCTCATGCACGAGATGCTACGTGCAATGATTGTCACGTGCCTCATGAAAATCCGATCAGAAAATGGGCTTTCAAGGGGAGAGACGGTATGCGCCATGTGGCCGTCTTTTTAACACGGGGTGAAGCGCAGGTTCTCAAAGCCAACGATCAGAGTGCGCAGGTTATTATGAATAATTGCATTCGTTGTCATACCGAGTTGAACACTGAATTTGTTAGTGCGGGACGGATTGACTTCATGATGTCGCAAGTAGGCAAAGGAAAAGCTTGTTGGGATTGTCATCGGGAGGTAGCACACGGACAGAACAGTCTTTCTACGACCCCGAATGCCCTTGTGCCATATCCGGATACTCCTACACCGGAATGGCTACGCAACATGATCAATAAAGAATAAAATAAAAGAACACTATTATGAAAAAAAGAGTAAAGTCATGGCAAGGATGGCTGTTGTTTGCTACAACGATGGTTATCGTATTTGTTTTAGGGTTGATGGTTTCGTCATTGATGGAGCGGCGAGCCGAAGTTATTAGTGTATTTAACAATAAAAGGGTTGATATAAAGAATATTGAACCGCGTAATGAGATTTTTGGTAAGAATTATCCACGTCAATACGCCACGTGGAAGCAGACGGCCGAGACGGATTTTGTCAGTGAGTTTAATGGTAGTGAGGCGGTCGATGTACTTGCACAACGGCCTGATATGGTTATACTTTGGGCAGGGTACGCATTCTCAAAAGACTATACTACACCACGAGGACATATGCATGCAATAGAAGATATAACGAGAACCTTACGTACAGGTGCTCCAATGGATGAACATAGCGGTCCTCAACCGGCCACCTGCTGGACGTGTAAGAGTCCCGATGTTCCCCGTATGATGGAGGCTATAGGCGTAGACTCCTTTTACCATAATAAATGGGGAGCTTTAGGCAGTGAAATTGTGAATCCGATCGGTTGCGCTGATTGTCACGAGCCCGAGACGATGCAATTGCACATTAGTCGTCCGGCCTTGCGCGAAGCTTTTGCCCGGCAGGGTAAAAATATCGATCAGGCTACTCCGCAGGAAATGCGTTCGTTGGTTTGTGCTCAATGTCATGTAGAGTATTATTTTAAAGGCGATGAGAAATATCTTACATTTCCGTGGGACAAAGGTTTTACCGTCGAAAATATGGAAGCCTATTACGATGAGGCAAATTTTGCCGATTATACACATGCTTTGAGCAAAGCACCTATCTTGAAAGCGCAACATCCTGACTACGAAATAGCTCAGATGGGTATTCACGGGCAGCGGGGGGTGTCGTGTGCTGATTGTCACATGCCTTATAAAAGCGAAGGAGGGATGAAGTTCAGCGATCATCATATACAAAGTCCGTTGGCAATGATCGATCGCACCTGTCAGGTTTGCCACCGAGAGAGTGAGGAGACGCTTCGCAACAATGTGTACGAACGGCAACGGAAGGCGAACGAAATTCGCAATCGCCTTGAACAAGAATTGGCAAAAGCTCATATAGAAGCGAAGTATGCTTGGGAGAAGGGGGCTACCGAGGCGCAAATGCAGGAGGCACTCAAACTAATCCGCCAAGCGCAATGGAGATGGGATTTTGCAGTAGCCTCACACGGCGCTTCGTTTCATGCACCCCAAGAAATTCAGCGTATTTTAGGGCATGGGCTTGACAAGGCTATGCAAGCCCGCTTAACAGTCTCTAAAGTATTAGCAAAAAACGGCTTTGTAGGCGAAGTGCCCATACCCGATATTTCCACCAAAGAGAAAGCACAGAAATATATCGGTTTGGATGTGAAAACGGAACACGAAAATAAAGAGAAATTCCTTAAAACGATCGTACCTCAGTGGCTTGAAAAAGCGAAAGCAAACGGACGGTTAGTAACTACTTAACGTTGACTGAATGATGTGGAAAAATCCCTGGGGATATAAAGAAGGCTTCATCATCTGTGGCGGACTCTTTACGGTTGGAGCATTGTGGCAATTAATAATTGGCAGTTGCTCACTTACGTTTTTATCATACCCCGTCAATGTAGTCTCTCTATTGGTTTATGTGGTAGCGCTGGTGATTGTTTACATTTGTTTTCGTAAACGAACGCTTATTCGTTGGATGAGTAGCTATTTTGCTGCCGTAACAGGAATGATTACACTGACTGTACTGGTCGTTTTGATGGGGCTGATTCGCCAACTGCCATCAAGCCACCTTATGCAGGCTGACACGAACGATGGGCTGGGATTCTCGCATATGCTTTCTTCCTGTCCATTTGTGTTGCTGTTCTTTTGGTTTATTACCCTGTTGGGGATGACAATCCTTCGCCGTTTGATGCATGTGCGTTGGCGGGATATTCCATTTTTATGCAATCATCTCGGATTGTTTATTGCCTTGACTGGTGCCATTCTAGGTAGTGCCGATATGCAGCGGCTGAAGATGACAACGCAGGTCGGGAAAGCCGAATGGCGTGCAACGAATGAGTATAATGAGGTAGTCGAGCTACCTTTAGCGATTGAATTACGTGACTTTATGATAGAGGAGTATCCTCCTAAATTGATGTTGATTGATAATGAAACGGGGCAGGTTGTTCCGCAAGGCAGACCCATCAACTTGTTCTTGGAAGAAGAGTTTGAGCGGGGAGCATTGCTTGATTGGCAGGTGGAGTTGGTTGAACGACTTCCGGAAGCGGCAAGTGTAGCAACCGAAGATACGGTAAAGTTTGTTGCTTTTCATTCTACCGGCGCTACTTATGCTGTTTACGTAAAGGCTCTGAATGTAAGAACGAATGAACGTCGCGAAGGTTGGGTGAGTTGTGGCAGTTTTTTATTTCCGTACAAAGCGTTACGGTTGAACCAGCATTTGAGCCTCATTATGCCCGATCGCGAGCCTAGGAAGTTTACTTCTGATGTAATCGTTTATACCGAATCCGGTTTTCGAATGGAAGCGGTTATAGAGGTTAACCACCCACTCGAAATAGAAGGGTGGAAGATCTACTTGCTGAGCTACGATGAAGAAAAAGGGCGATGGAGTGATACGAGTATTTTTGAATTAGTAAAGGATCCGTGGTTGCCAGTTGTTTATACGGGTATCTGGATGATGATCGTAGGAGCTATTTGTATGTTTTCCTTGACACGCAAAAGAAAGGAGGAACTGGGATGAGTTGGGATTTATTTAGTTCGTTTGCTATTGTGGCTGTACTCTTTTGGGCAAGTGGAGCGGTTGTAGGATGGAAAGGAATACGTCCTATGGTAGCTGTTATATTAACATCGATCGGTTTAGCCGTTTTTTTCTACTTCATTCTGTGCATGTGGATTTCACTTGAGCGTCCACCTTTGCGAACCATGGGCGAGACGCGTTTATGGTACTCCTTTTTCTTGCCATTGGCTGGGCTTATTACCTATTTGCGTTGGCGTTATAAGTGGATTTTGGCTTTCAGCTCTTTGTTGTCGCTGGTATTTATTTGTATCAATATCTTTCGTCCCGAGATTCATAATAAGACTTTGATGCCGGCTTTGCAGAGTCCTTGGTTTGCTCCTCATGTTATAGTGTATATGTTTGCCTACGCTATGTTGGGTGCAGCTTTTGTAATGGCTGTTTATTTGCTTTGGTTTAAACGATCCGAGATTGATCAACGAGAGATGAAGCTTTGTGATAATCTGGTCAATGTAGGGCTATCTTTTCTTACACTGGGTATGCTCTTTGGAGCCTTGTGGGCGAAAGAGGCTTGGGGACATTATTGGAGTTGGGATCCCAAAGAGACATGGGCTGCAGCCACTTGGATCGGTTACTTATGCTATATTCATTTTCGTCTTCAAAGCCGGCATAGCTACCGCAAGGCACTAATCGGGTTATTGGTCTGCTTTTTACTTTTGCAAATGTGCTGGTATGGTGTCAATTATTTACCATCGGCACAGGGAGTAAGTATACATACCTATAATTTAAATTAACACACGTATGAGACAAACTATTTTATTCGTAACACTGGGTTCTCTCTTTTCCATACTTTCTCTGAATGCTCAGAATGGACAAAATACGTTCACTATAGACGCTCAGTTACGCTCTCGGGCAGAGTATAGAAATGGAGCATTGTTACCCCGTTCTGAGGGAGACTATCCGGCCTTTTTTATCAATAATCGTGCCCGTTTCTCCTTGGGCTATGAGCGAGAGAGGTTGCAGATGAAGCTTTCGGCTCAACATGTTGGTGTATGGGGGCAAGATCCGCAGATTGATCGAAATGGGCGGTTTGCTCTCAATGAGGCGTGGGCAAAGATCGATTTGGGAAAAGGTTTGTTTGCCCAGCTTGGACGTCAGCCCTTAGTATACGATGACGAACGTTTATTGGGGAGCTTGGACTGGAATGTAGCAGGCCGTTTTCATGATGCTTTGAAGCTGGGATACAAACGAGAGCAACATCAGGTGCATCTTGTCTTAGCCTTTAATCAGAATGATGAGAAAGTGAAAGAAACTTATTATGCAGTTGGTGGACAACCCTACAAAACGATGCAAACCTTGTGGTACAACGGACAGTACGGAACGCACCTGAATGCTTCCATATTATTTATGAATATAGGATTGGAAACAGGCGAACCCGGTAAGGATATAAAGAAGCAAAGGGGGAAAACTACGTATATGCAAACAGCAGGTACTTATATTACTTATACCTCCGGAAAGTGGTTGTTGTCTGGTAGCGGTTATTATCAGTTTGGCAAGAAGAGGGTTGATCGGATAGAAGAACCTCGAACGGTATCTGCTTATATGTTGGGATTAAAGGCGGATTATAAAATTAATCCCCAATGGAGTGTTTCGTTATTGACCGATTATCTGAGCGGTGATCCGGACAGTGAAAAAGTCACAACGTTCGATCCACTTTACGGTACGCATCATAAATTCTATGGGGGGATGGATTATTTTTATGCTTCGGCATACAACAAGGGTTTGTGGGATAAACAGTTAGGATTGACTTTTAGACCGGTAGCTTCCTTGGTTTGCAGTTTGAATTACCATCACTTTTCAACGACCTATGATGTGAAGGCTGTGGATGGGGCGGAGGGCAGAAGTATCGGTTCTGAGATCGATTTCCAGACAGACTATACGATTGCAAAAGACGTGAGAATAACGCTTGGGTATTCAATAATGCTCGGAACAAAATACATGGATGCGATAAAAGGAGGTAACCACAATGCGTGGCAAGATTGGGGATGGCTCTCAATTAATATAAATCCACGTATATTATTTGCAAAATGGTAGTTAGTTTTCCATAAAAATACTATTTTTGCTTTTATACTAATAAGAACACATTGTGGTAAAAATCGAGTTTACAGATGATTACAAGGAATTACTTTTGCAGATACCGTTGTTTTGCAACTTGGATAGTAACTTAAAACGCCGTTTACTGAAGGAGTTAGCGTTTGTATTATATGAGATACCTCGGAAAAAAATAGTATTGCAACAAGATACTATTTGTCATCACTTGTATGTATTATTAAGAGGGGAATTATCGGTCGACATAATTGATGTGGCAGGTAATTTGATTAAAGTGGAAGAGATTATTGCTCCCCGCACATTTGCGACGCCTCACTTGTTCGGAACCAATACCTTATTGCCGGCTACTTTTACTGCTAGTAAAGATTCTGTATTGCTTATGGCAACAAAAGCTTCTGTTTTTAAGTTGATTAGCTCCGAACCACAGCTGTTGCATAGTTTTTTGTGTGTGTCTGGCAATTGCAACAAATGTACAGTTGTTCGGCTCAGAATTTTATCTTACCGATCTTTGCGTAGTCGTTTTGTTTATTATTTGATGGAACATCGTACATCGCCTACATCGGCACTGTTGGAACATAATCAGGTGCAACTGGCAGATTATATGGCAGTAACAAGGCCGGCTTTATCGAAAGAAATTAATAAAATGGTAAAAGAAGGCTTGATCGAAGTTAACAAGAAGGTTGTGACACTTTTGAATATACAAGTCTTGAAAGAGTATATCTAAATATCTACAAAGAACAGTCATGAATCATGTAGCTGTTGTGTTTTAAGGCAATAGAACTGCTATTTCTAAGTGACCAGTTCCATTGCCTTTGTGTTTCCACCAAATAGACAGCAAACCTTATATAAGCAATACCGTCACTCCCTTTGCTCCATGAGCTCCGATAACCAATGCTTGCTCAATGTCTGCGGTCTTCGATGGTCCCGAAATAAAGACACCGAAGTCGTAGCTGCGATTGTTTATCCGTGAGTAGGCTTCATGCATATTGTTGACCAGTTCGCTCTTTTTCAACAGAATTACCAGATTTTCGGAGATGAAGTAGAGAGCTCTTTGCTTGATATTCTGTTCGATCCAAATAGCTCCATTCTCGGCAACGCCGAATACCCCTTCGATGACTGCCAGATCGGTTCCGTCTAGTTCGGCCGGATTGTCCGTGTCGTTGGGGTTGAAGGTGGCGCAAGTAATCTGCGGCAATACCGAGCCGATACGTTTGGCATTGGGATACAGCTTTTGTATTGTTTCATTGAGATCCTCATCCTCTTTTACCACAAGAGCATCTCCTCCTACTAGCTTCATTATTTGAATGAATTGATCCGTTCGGTCTGGATAAACTGTTCCATGAATGGATTTAAAATCGGGCATAGGGTGTGCTGTCAGCGTATGTTCCTTGATGCGCTGCAATATTTGTTCTTTACTACTCATCGTGATCTACTTTTGAGGTTAGTTTGTTCTTTTTCCACATCTCATTGAAAGATTCATTACTGAATTCCGGAAGTTCGCGCCCCTCTCCCCACGTATTGAGGTGATTGTATTTCATAAAATGGGGAAGATGGTTGGCAATGGGAGCCATCCGGACAGCCGAATTAAAGAGTTTGGGACGTTCCATTAAGTATTGCATACCATCGGACATCGCTTTTTTGGTTTTATTGGCTCGTCCTATGCGAAGTAAGTCTTGCCTCCACAAGTAGATTTGTTCGGCAAGGTCGACTTTGGCCGGACATACAAACGAGCAGGAGTGGCATAAGGAGCAAGCGGATACGTTGTCGAAATATTTCTGCTCCGACTTGAGCATACCTAAGTTAATGCCGATGGGTCCCGGAATGAAATAAGTATAAGAGTATCCACCGCTGCGGCGATAAACCGGACAGGTATTCATACAAGCTCCGCAGCGAATGCAGTTCAGCGTTTTTATGTGTTCCGGCTTTGCCAGAATATCGCTTCTGCCGTTGTCTACGATTATGATATGAAACTCTCCTCCTTTGCGTGGCTTGCGATAGTGGGAGGTATAGGTCGTGATGGGCTGTCCTGTAGCCGAACGAGCCAGCAGGCGGGTAAAAACGCCTAACGACTCACGGTTGGGTACGATCTTCTCCAGTCCCATTCCGGCAATCTGTAAGGTGGGTTGTGAGGTTCCCATGTCTGCATTTCCTTCGTTGGTACATACCACTACTTCGCCTGTCGAAGCTACGGCAAAGTTTACTCCGGTCATAGCCGCTTGTGCATGGATAAACTTGTTGCGAAGGTCTTTGCGGGCGGCATGAGTGAGGTAGGTCGGGTCTGAATTTCCTTTCTCTGTTCCCATCTTCTCTTCGAAAAGCGCTCCTACTTGCTCTCTTTTGATATGTATGGCCGGAAGTACAATGTGGCTTGGGGGGAGGTTCATTAACTGAAGAATACGTTCGCCCAGGTCGCTTTCTACCACCTCTATTCCTTTACTTATTAAAAAGGGGTTCAATTCGCACTCTTCGGCAAGCATCGATTTGCTTTTAATGAATCGTTTTACCTGATGGCTATGCAGAATGTCATATACCGTCCGGTTAAATTCTTCAGCATCTTTTGCCCAATGAACGATGGCGCCGTTGGCCAAGGCATGCTGTTCGAACTCTTGTAGCAGTTCGTGCAGGTGGCTGTTTGAATACAGTTTGATGTCGCGGGCCATATCTCTTAACTGCTCCCACTCGGGAAGTTGCTTGCTCATGCGGTCTCTTTTCTCCCGTACCTGCCAAAGAGTTTCGTCCTGCCACTCTTCTTGTTTCTTGTTTTGCAGAAACTTTGTTGCTGCGATGGAATGTTTCGTACTCATAATTCTGAAGCTAATATTTCGGCAATATGGATCGTTTTAATGGGGCTCTTTTCTCGTTTAATGACTCCTTCGAGATGCATCAGGCACGAGCTGTCGGCACCAACAATGTATTCGGCTCCGGTTGCCAGGTGCCTTTTTACTTTGTCCTGCCCCATGCAAACAGAAACGGCATCTTCTTCGATGGCAAACATTCCACCGAAACCGCAGCATTCGTCCGGTCGTTCGGGTTCTACAATTTCTATTCCTTCGACCAATGATAGAAGGTCGCGTAATTTGGAATAATAGGGAACGTTCATTTCGCTGGCCGAGGAGAGGTTTAATAAGCGTACGCCGTGACAACTGTTTTGTAAACTCACTTTGTGCGGAAACTTAGACTTCAGGCTAGTTGGTTTCACCACATCGTGAATGAACTCGCAGAGGTCATATACTTTTTGGGCACTGCTGCATGTGTGTTGCTTTATCAGTCGTCCGTAATTATCGCGAACGAAAGCAACACAACTCGCTGACGGCCCCACAATGTAGTCGTACGTTTTGAACTTTGTCTCGAATTGCATTGCCAGTTTTTCTGCTTCGCTCTCGAACCCTGCGTTTGCCATCGGTTGTCCGCAGCAGGTTTGATCGATCGGATAGTCTACATCCAGACCGAAGCTTTTCAATAGTTTATACGATGCAGCACCTACATGAGGATAAATTGCATTGATATAACACGGGATAAATAAGCCAATCGTCATAATTATATTCATTTAATTTGTAGTAGAATCATCTGTTTGGTTTTCTGTTAGCTAAATAAGAAAACCATTATACCGGCTATCGCTACATAGGCCAAAGCATAGGGAATAGCGGCTTTTAATATTTCGCCCTCCTTACCCTGTTGGTTGCTCGCAGAGGTTGCGATGGCAATACTTTGTGGAGAGATAATCTTTCCGCCGGTAGCACCTACGGTATTGGCAGAGGCTAACCAATCGGGGCTGACACCGATTTGCCCGGCTACCGTTGTTTGTAACTTACCGAAAAGAATGTTCGAGGAGGTATCACTTCCGGTAATGAATGTTCCTAAGCAGCCGATGATTGGTGCAAAGAGCGGATATAGCCCTCCGGTTGCCGCAGCCAGTGCAGTGGCAATAACGGCGATCATCCCCGAAAAATCCATAATGGTAGACAAACCGACTAAGCAGATAACTGTTACAAATGTTTTCTTTAACTGTTTTGTTGTACTCCACAATACGGCGAAAAGCTCCTTTACCGATGCACCTTGTATAAGCCCGCCCACAAACGTGCCGATAAATAACAGTACTCCAGCATGGGTAAGCCATCCTATTTTATAGTCAACAAAGGTATTATGGATTGGGAGCGTGATTTTAGTGACTCCGTTCAGCTCTAAGAAACTCCGCAACTCGGGGAACAACGGGCTCGTAATAAAGATTAGTAACAGTATCAGGAGATAAATGCTCCATGCACTCAATATATCTTTTTTCTGTAAATGCGTTTTGTTAGTCTCTTTTTCTTTACTTCCAGTAAGTTTGCCGAAGAGCACGATGATAATAATCGAAACAATGCTGCCAATGATGGCGGGAGACTCAGCTCCCATATAGCGTGCTGCCAGGTATTGGCTTCCAAAAGAGAAACCACCGACCAATAAAGCCAATAATAGATTTTTAGGCAATGATTTCAGTTTATGATCGGTTAGGAATAGCAGAACAAAAGGAATGAGGAACATCAGTACGGAAAGCTGTAAAACGACATTGCTGCTGAGTTGCAATATATCCAGCCCTGTCTCTTTGGCCAATACAATGACGGGCGTACCTATGGCTCCGAAAGCTGTTGCTACACTGTTGGCTATTAAGCTGACCACAGCCGAGAAGATCGGTTTGAATCCCAAGCTAATTAAAATGGCTGCGGGGATGGCTACCGCCGTACCAAAACCCGCCATCGCTTCCAGTAACCCTCCAAAACCCCAGGTTAATAAGAGTACTTGGATGCTTTTATCAGTCGAGATGGAGGAAAACTGCTGTTTGATAATCTCCATCTTTTGTGTTTTCAGCAATACATTGTAGCTAAATATAGCCATCAAGATAATAATCAAGATGGGAGATATTGCCTTCAATGCACCATAAAGAAAAGAGTAAAAAAGGTTATCCACGGAGAAGTGAAAACCCAGAAAGGCGATCAATATTGTTACAATAAGAGAGATAACGCTACTCTTATCACCCGACATTTTAAAGAATGCCATTAACACAATGAGAAGTAAAACCGGAATGACGGCAAGTATAAGCTCCATAATAAAGAAGTGTGTTTGATCAGTACTATGTGTATTGAACAAACCAGACCTCCTTTTAGTTCCTCCTTTTCAACATTACGTTTCTTTTATTTTTTACTTATTAATTACTTTTTACTTCAAACTGACACTCTTATCCTATAAGACTTAGCCGAACATGTGATTATTATTTTTGTTGGATTATTCTTCTGCTCACAAATATCGTTTTAATGCTTTGCTCCAGATGGCGTACCCATCTTCGGTCAAGTGAAGCCCGTCACTTGTAAGCTCGGGGCGTAATACATTGGTCCCTTTTTCGGTAAACAGAGGAAATAGATTGATGAAAGTTACTTTTCGGGTTTGGGCAACTGCTTTCAGCTTTGTATTGATTTCGGGGATAAGCTCCGTTTTCCCTACCATTGTTTTATAGATACAAACTGATTCATTGATTGGCAACAGGCTTTGTACGTAGAGATGAGTGTTGGGCGAATCGGTTCGTATGCGATCAATAACGCGGGTGATGAGGGTGACAACACTATCGGGAGTGAGTTGGTGAGAAAGATCGTTAACACCAATCATAAGAAAGAGCTTCTTTGGCTGGGCAGGTAGAATCTGATGAAGTCGATCCAGCAGCCCCATTGCTTCATCGCCAATAATACCACGGTTGTAAACGGGCTTCTTCGTATTGAAACGGGCTTTCCAGTCACCGCCACCTTCCGTTAAGCTATTGCCTAACATCACAATGTCTTTGTTGGTAATCGGTGTCTCGCTCTCGAAGGCAAGAAATCGTTGATAGTAATGATCGGTATAGAGGCGTGGGGTAGGGTAGATGGCACCAGCTACTGCGTTGGCCACCAGCGAACGGAGACGGACTACCTCTCCTTTGTCTTCGGGATGGGCACGATTGGTCAATAAGATAACCGATGTATCGTTGTCCGGATCAATAATGATCGAAGTGCCCGTATATCCGGTGTGCCCGTAGGTGTTAGGACCAAAGAGATCGCCATTATTGGACGCATAGGGTGACGAAACATCCCAGCCCGGTGTTCGTCCGAAGGAAGCTACTGATCTGGGAACGGTACGCATAACCTTAACACTGAGCGGACTAAGGATACGGTGACCGTTCAACTCACCTCCGTTTTGCAGAGCTGCGACCAACAAAGCTACATCACCGGCATTGGAGAAAACACCCGCATTGCCCGATATACCTCCATTCATGATGCGAGCGAGCGGATCATGAACTTGTCCGCAAAGAACACTGCCGTCGGGCTGTTTCTCTGTTGGGGCGATAAGCGGAGTGAATGGGCTGGGAGAAATAGCGACCCATTGATTGTTTCTGCGCGTCGTGGGTATATAATCGGTATGTGTCATCCCCAGCACATCGAAGATGTTCGTTTTGGCAAATTCGCGTAACGACTGACCACTAACGGTTTCGATGATATGCTGCAAGACGATGTAATTCAAGCAACTGTATTGAAAATTGGTTTGCGGCTTAAAGTCTCGTTTGCAGGTGTTTATATAAGTAAGCAACCCCTCGGGGTTAGGCGATCCGTACTTTTTCTCCAACTCGCTAACGGGTGCATAAGGGGGTAGCCCCGACGTATGTGTCAGGAGGTCTATGATGCGTATGTCTGCTTTTTTACCCTGCTCATCTATCCAACCTTCAAATGTGGGGAGGTACAGAGCGACACGATCTGTGAGACGTAGCTTGCCCCGCTCAACCAATATCATGGCCGAGATAGCAGTCGACATCGATTTGCTGCACGAAGCCATATCGAAAATAGTTTGGGTTTCCATTGGCTCAACTGTGGGGTATACTTGTTTGTGTCCATACGCTTTGAGGTAGGCAAGCTTTCCTTGACGAACGATGGCAAGTACCGCACCGGGAATCTCTTTTCGGGCAATCGCTTCTTGGATGGCAGCATCGGCGTAGGTGCTGAGATGGCGAGAGTTCATACCTACTTGTTCGGGTGCCACACGCGGCAGTGATTGTGCACCGGCAGAATCAATGATTAAAAAACAGGCAAGGGCAATCAATAGACTTTTCATAATGATACCGATTACATATTGTGTTACTTATTTATTGGATCGATAAGCATCTGCAGCCTTTTTAACCGATCCGTGCATCAACAACAGAGCTTTCGCTTGATCGTATTCAAGACCAAGCTCTTCGATCAGCATACGTGTGCCTCGATCTACCAGTTTCTGGTTACTGAGTTGCATATTGACCATTTTGTTACCTTTCACCCGTCCTAGTTGAATCATAACTGAGGTAGTGATCATGTTTAAGATCATTTTTTGGCCGGTTCCTGACTTCATACGCGAACTACCTGTCACATATTCCGGTCCTACAATCATCTCAATAGGCACATCGGCTTCAGCAGCCATGGGCGAATCGGGGTTGCTGGTAATGCATCCGGTCAGTATACCGTGTTCGCGGGCTGCCCGCAAAGCACCTATTACATAGGGGGTGGTGCCCGATGCAGCAATACCTATTACGGTATCTTTAGTTGTGATATGGTGTGCTTCGAGCTCTTCCCAGCCACGGGTTGTATTATCTTCTGCATTTTCTACCGGATTACGCAAAGCCGTATCTCCTCCGGCAATGAGTCCGATGACAAGTGTGGGAGGCATACCGAAGGTGGGAGGTATTTCCGAGGCATCAAGTACACCCAGGCGTCCGCTCGTACCGGCACCCATATAAAAGATGCGCCCTCCTTGCTTCATGCGAGGAACAATTTGGGCGACAAGCTTCTCTATCTGCGGAATGGCCCGTGCGGTAGCCAAGGCTACCTTCTGGTCTTCGGTATTGATGTCTTCCAGTAATTCGCGAATTGATTTCTTCTCTAAATCGGTGTAGAGTGAGGGTTGCTCTGATATTTTAATAAAGGCCATACTATGCTGGATTAGTGAATGAGTTGAAAATTAAGAGTGATGAAAACGAATGAGTCCGGGCATCGGACTCTGAATGATTGTGCCTAGTTTGATACCGGCAGCAGTAGCAGCTTCTGCAAGTACTTCCTGATAGTAATAGGCTACCGATCCGATAAAGTGTACCGGTACATGTTCATAATCGTATTGCTTCACATTACGTTCCAAAAAAGCACGGAAACTACCTAAGACCAAGGCACGTACCTTTGGCTCATCCAGGTGCTGCCAAGCAAAAGGTGACAGACTGGCCAAGAATCGGTTGGGGAATGGTTGGCGGTAGATGCGATCGATGATATCGGCCGGAGTCAAGCCAAACTGCTCAAGAAACTTTTCCTTCAAACCCTCGGGCATTTGATTTTTGAGTAGGTCGCCTACCAATAGTTTGCCTATAACAGCCCCACTGCCTTCATCGCCCAGAATGAAACCTAATGGCGAAACATTGTTGACGATTTGCTTACCATCATAATAACACGAGTTAGAACCGGTACCCATGATGCAAGCAATCCCTGCTTCGTGTCCGCATAATCCCCGGGCTGCTGCCAGCATATCGGTATCTACTTCGATCGTGTTAGTGACTTGCAGGTGTGCTGCAATGGCACGACGCACGGTTTCTATCTTGTCGGGAAAGGCACAGCCTGCTCCATAGAAATAAACTGCTTCAAAAGTATGTGTATCCAGTTGAGGAAGTAGTGTACTGGCTATCTCAGTACTAATTTCCTCCTCAGACTGGAAAAAGGGATTGGTGCCTTTGGTGAAAATCTGCCGGATCAATTGTCCTTTGTCTACCACGCTCCAATCTGTCTTGGTAGAACCACTATCTGCTATTAGTATCATATTTTAATGTATATTTTGTTTTTGTATAGTATATATCCGATGCCCCAGTTTAATATAACAAAGAGCAATGCATATGCCAGCGAGCCGGGGTAATCGCCCAATGCGGGCTGAAGAATAACGGAATAAAAATAAGTCTTAAGTGCCATCATATCGCCCGTAGCACCATAAGGAATAGTGATGTTGGCAAGCAGGATGGAAAGAACACCTGCCATAACGTAAATGAATAAGGGGTTTACACCAAAAACCTCGAAAGGTCTGCACCATGTTTTATAGCCTTTCACGTCGATGAGCCACACAAGCAATGCCAGAAAGCTGGAACCTAATCCGCAGGTGGCGAGAACGAAGGTGGGAGACCATATCTTTTTATTGATCGGGCATCCGTAACTTAGCAAAAAGCCAAGAAAGGTAAGGATGGTACCCACCAAGAATAGACGCAATAACTTATCATTGATATCCTTTACTTCCATGAGAAGCTTGCCTACGCAAAAACCGATGAGTACATGTGCAATGGCGGGAATGGTACTAAGCAGTCCTTCGGGGTCAATTCCATTGTCTTTGTACATATGTGCTTCTCCCAATACTGCCCGATCTACAATGGATAGGATATTGGTGTCGTTGTAAGCAAAGCCGTTGCCCGTGATAAGCAGTATAAAGTATCCCCCCAGCATGACCACAATGAGTGCCGGAATATATCGGTGCTTAACGGTTAGCGCAATGATGGCTGTTGCACCGTAGCAGAGAGCAAGGCGTTGCATAACACCCAGAATGCGAATATGATCGAATGGTAGCCATTCGCCTGTACGGCAAAGAATGGAGAACCACCCAATACCCAAGCCGATGGCAAAGATAACCAGCGTGCGTCGTAGAATCTTAGTCAGCGCCGACATGGAGAATTCAAATTGGTATTTACGTAGTGAGATATAAGTGGAAATACCCATGATGAACATAAAGAACGGAAACACAAGATCGGTTGGTGTTAAACCGTTCCATTCGGCATGCTTCAGTGGGGCATAGATGGTGCCCCAGGAGCCGGGATTATTGACCATAATCATCCCGGCGATAGTGATACCGCGCAGCACATCCAGTGCCAGCAAGCGGGAGTTGACTGTTTTACTCATGATTGTATAAGGTTATTTTGAGGTTGTACATTCGTCTACTAAATAAACAATGGATACATAGGGGATACCTGCATTTGTGGTCAAGCCAATTTCGCAGGTTCGACTGTTCGAATATCCGATAGGAATGTTTGCCGCTTCTATCTGAGGACGAAGTTTTCGCAGTGCATAGGCATTTACTTCGGGGTGAGTGAAACCTTTATCTCCGGCAAATCCGCAACAACCGACTTCCTCGGGAACGAGAACATGAGTGGAGCATCGCTTAGCCAAGGCTATGATCGTGTCTGCTAAACCCATACGACGCATGGAGCAGGTAATATGTAGCGCAACGGGGCGGTCTGTACGAGTGAACGTGAGCTTATTGGCTAGAAAGACACTGATAAACTCAGCGGGCTCATAAAGCTTCATGCGTGAGATGGTTTCTCTCATTCGATGCAGGCAGGGACTTTGGTCACACAATACCGGATAGCGCCCTTGCTCAGAAGCTTCCCATAATGCTGTTTCCAGTTCGGCTGCTTTACGGTCGGCAATGTCGGGCATACCTTTACTTTCCCAGATCGTGCCACAGCACAGCTTATCCATTTCCCGGGGAAAGATTACCTCATAGCCTGCCTTTTGCAGAAGTGCTAACATCTTATTAACAAGAGGTTGTTCGGTCGGCGATTGACGAGGGAGACCCATTGTTTGGTTAATACAGCTTGGAAAGTAAACAACCTTCAATGGATCATTGGTTGCCGAAGACGATTTCTTTACTAATTCTTTATCTATTTTATAGGCTTTGGGCATGGCAGGAGTCCATAAAGGGAGCCCGATCCATTGATGCATGCCTTTTGCAATATGTTGCATGTTCTTCGTTCCTACGATGCCGTGTGTCGTATTTGCCAGCGTTAATACCGGACGAATGCTACCTTTGATACCGCGGAAATGGTTGGCAGCAAAATTGCCGATATTATAGGCAAAGCTACCGATCGGAAATTCGGCCTCACGAAGTACGTGTGTCAGTGTTCCTGTGTTAATCCCCATTGGACACGATAGAGAACAAAGTCCATCACCTGCACAGGTTTCGTTGCCCGGATACTGATATTGTTTTTCTAGCTTCTCAAGGAGCTGCGGATTACTACCGCTTTGTTTGAGTCTGCTTATTTCGCGCTGCACAACGATTCGCTGACGCGACGATAAGGTGAAGCCGCAGGTGAGGCAGTTAATTTCACAAAAACCACATTCAATGCATTTATCTACCGCCGGATGAGTAAGTGGCAGGGGTTTGAAGTTCTTGATGTGGCACAATGGGTCGTCGTTGAATATGACTCCCGGATTGAGTAGACCTTTGGGGTCGAAGAGCTGCTTAACCTCTTTCATGAATTGATAAGCAACCTCTCCCCATTCATAGCGTACGAATGGTGCCATATTTCGGCCGGTGCCGTGCTCGGCTTTCAGTGATCCGTTATATTTATCAATAACTAATTTGATTACATCTTCCATCAATAAAGCATAGCGTTCTACTTCTCGTTCTGTACTAAAGCTTTGGTTGATAATGAAATGGTAGTTCCCCTCGAGTGCATGTCCGTAGATACAAGCATCGTCATATCCATGACGGGCAATGAGTGCTTGCAATTCGGCTGTTGCTTCGGGCAAATCGGCTATATGAAATGCTACATCTTCGATCAGGCAGGTGGTGCCCGGTTGACGCGTTCCGCCTACCGAAGGAAAAATACCCGAACGGATGGCCCAGTACTTGGAGTATTCTTCTGCCCGATCGGTAAAGTAGGGTGGTAGGTATGTATCGAACGCTGCAAGTGTTTCCGTAATCGTGTCTATGCGCATCTTCAGTTCTTCTGCCGTACACGCTTTGGTTTCAGTTAGTACAGCGGTGAGTCCCTCGCCGGTGGTGTCGTTGACCGAAGCGAGTGATTTATGATCGAGCAATTCGGCTCCGAAGACGATAGGAGTGCCTTCCGAACTCATTAGTCCCTTCATAGCTACCACTGCCCGGCATGCTTCTTTGATGTCTTTAAAGTAAAGCATGGCACTTGCTTTGTGGGGGTAGTCGTATTCGGTTTTCATCGTTACCTCAGATAGGAATGCGAGCGTGCCTTCCGAACCCACTAATAGGTGGGCAATGATGTCGAACGGATTATCGAACAGAATGAAAGGCAGTAGATTAAGCCCCATTACATTCTTGATTGAATATTTATAGCGAATACGCGCTACAAGCGTTTCGTCGGCAAGTATCCGATTGCGAATCGCTTCGATAGTTGATATAAAAGAGGCGTGAGAAGATCTGAATTGTGCCCGGCTAGCCTCCGAGCCGGTGTCGAGTATGGTTCCGTTGGGTAGTATCAGACGTGCTGAGAGGAGCACACGGTCGCTGTTGGCATGTGTGCCGCAGTTCATTCCGGAGGCATTGTTCATGACAATACCTCCCACCATCGCACTTTTTACGGAGGCGGGGTCGGGAGCAAACTTTCGTTTGTAGGGAGCTAGAATCTCATTGACCCGTTGACCAATGATGCCCGGTTGAAGCGTAATCCGCTCATGATCGGCCGAAATGGAGTATTGCTCCCAATGCTTACCCGCTACAATGAGTATGGAGTCACTAATAGCCTGCCCCGATAGGCTCGTTCCCGCTGCACGAAACGTGACCGGAAGTTCGTGGCGATAGGCTATGCGCAAGAGTTTAGATACTTCCTGTTCATTCTCCGAGCGGATAACTATTTGTGGAACGAGGCGATAGAAGCCTGCGTCGGTACCCCAAGCCAGCCGGCGGAGTTCATCGACATATATTCTGTCTTGCGAAACGAACGTGCGAACGTCTTCCAGAAAAGCCTTGTATCTATTTTCCTTCTCCATATTCTTTTTGTTTTTAAACGACTTAGTTGGAGTCTGATTATTTATATAAATAATAACGCTTTGATAATTGCTTGAATGAATCTACATCTTTGTACCAATAGTCACGAATGTCCTCCCATCGGTTTCGTTGGGCAAAGCGTTCGCGTATCTGATTGGAACCACTTACTTTGTCGAACATGGAGAACCGTCCTTTATCTGCATGATCGAACACGGCTCTATCGGGATATAGAGCGGCTACTTCCTGCATTACCAAGAACTGAATTTCACTTAAGCGTGCCTGCTTCATATCGGTAATGTGGACTTGTACGCCCTGTAAGAGTTCACCTTGTCCTACAGAATAGAATGGTTTAAGATACATGGGTCTGAAGATAACACCTGGCGTATGGAGCTGGTTCAAGGCGTTGGCCAGCTTTTCGGCTTCTATCCATGGGGCAGCAAACATTTGAAAAGGGATGGTATAACCTACACCAATAGACATATAGCCCAACTCGCCCAGGATACCCGAAACCGGATAAAACACTGCCGAGTGAGGATGCGGTATATGGGGAGATGATGGCACCCATTGTAGTCCAGTCGCTGTATAGTCCATTTTGCGTTTCCAACCTTTCATCTTCACCACTTGCAGGCGGCAGGGTTCTCCGGCCAACATCCGTTCGCCGTTTAACAGAAGTGCTAACTCGCCACAAGTGAGGCCGTAAAGATACGGGATTTTAAATTGACTGACAAATGAAATATACTTATCCTCCGTTAGATTACCTTCTACTTTGAGGCCGCCAACGGGGTTAGGACGATCCAATACGATAAACTCTTTCCCATTCTCGGCAGCAGCCTCCATGGCTACTCCCATAGTGCTGATGTAGGTAAATGAACGGCAGCCGATGTCTTGAATGTCATACACCAATACATCGATATCTTTTAACATCTCCGGTGTAGGCTTGCGTGTTTTGCCGTAGAGCGAATATACCGGTAGCCCCGTGGCCGAATCGGTCGAGCTGTCTACTTTATCTCCTGCATGTACGTCGCCGCGTACTCCGTGTTCAGGACCGTAGAGTGCTACCAAATTCACATTGGGTGCTTCGTGCAGTATGTCGATCGTCGATCGTAAGTGGTTGTCTACTCCGGTAGGGTTGGTGATGAGCCCGACACGCTTACCTTCCAGGCATTTGAAGTTCTGTTCTTTCAGTACTTCAATACCTGTTTTAATTCTGATCTTCTGCGCCTGCATATGGGTGGCAAAGAGGCAGGCAAGAGTGAGTAATAAAACTGTTATCTTTTTCATAATGGATTACTTCGTTGAGTCTTCGGTTTTCTTTCCGTAATTCGGATCAATTTTAATGAATGCACAAACGGCAATGGTCGCAACGCAGCATATCATTACCCAAATAAAGAAATTCTCGTACCCTATCTGTTCCTGTAACCATCCTGCAGCCATGCCGGGCAACATCATTCCCAATGCCATAAATGCCGTACAAATGGCATAGTGAGCCGTTTTGTGTTCGCCATCCGAATAGTATATCAAGTAAAGCATATAGGCCGTGAAGCCGAATCCATAACCAAATTGCTCAATAAAGACACAGATGTTGATAATTACAAAGTCTTGCGGTTGGAAATAACCCAGGTATACAAAGGTGATGCAAGTCAGCGAGATACTCCAAGCCATTGGCCAGAGCCACTTTTGTAGTCCTCCACGAGCAGCACAGATACCACCGATGATACCTCCGAGCGTTAGGCCGATGATACCGATCGTTCCATACACAAAGCCTACTTCGGCAGTAGTCAATCCCAAACCGCCTTTTTCCAAAGGATCGAGCAAGAATGGGTTAATGAGCTTGACCAGTTGTGCTTCGGGGAAACGATAGAATAACATGAAGAGTATGGCTACGAACGCTTGTTTCTTACGGAAGAAAGAGGCAAAGGTGGCAAAGAATTCGCTGAAAATATTTCGGGCATTTACTTCGCCTGCTGCCGGGCGGTCAGAACTTGGACTTGGTAAAATAAAGCTATGATAGAGGTAAAAAGCAATAAATGTTCCTGCTAAAATATAGAATGTAATACTCCATGCCATAGCAATACTGGAGGTACGCTTCTCTAACTCTCCCGCCAATACAACGAGTAACCCTTGACCTGCAATTGTAGCAATGCGGTAAAAGGTGCTTCTGATACCTACATACAGCGCTTGATCTTTGACATTGAGAGCGAGCATATAGAATCCGTCGGCTGCAATATCATGTGTGGCCGAGCTAAAGGCTACCAGCCAGAAGATAGCCAGTGTTGTTTGAAAGAAATTAGACATGGGAATGGTAAAAGCGATACCTGCCAATCCTGCCCCTACAAAGAGTTGCATGGTGGTTACCCACCAACGCTTTGTTTTCAACAGATCGACAAACGGGCTCCAAAAGGGTTTGATCACCCACGGCAGATATAACCACGAGGTATACAGAGCAATGTCGGTATTTGAAATACCTAAATTCTTGTACATGATGACAGAGATCGTCATCACGGCTACGTAGGGTAGTCCCTGCGCAAAATAAAGAGTGGGTATCCAGGCCCAAGGAGATTTTATTTGGTTTTTCATGATCGTAACGTTGGTATAGTGTTTTCGTTAATATAGTTTATCGATTGTTGCACCCTGATAATAATGCAATAGTATTTCGTCGTATGCATAGCCTTGTTCGCCCATAACAGCAGCTCCTATCTGGCAAAGACCTACGCCATGTCCCCATCCGGCACCGGTGATGACAAAGGTACCGGGTATTCCTTTTTTCAAGTCTCTTTTGTCGATAACGAATGCCGAACTGTATAGGTGTGAGGTGGATAAGGTGCGACGAATCTCCAACTCTTTGCCAATGGTCAGGGTACGTTTGGTGCCAACTATCTTTAATTTAATCAGTCTGCCCGATACTCCGCGTTCTATCGGAATAAGATCAATAATGTCTCCATAATCGATTCCCGAACGTTCCAAGATCAACTTCGATAGCTCTTCCTGTGTGTAGCTTATTTGCCACCGATAGAAATCGGTTGTTTCCTGATCGTAGTTATTCAGAACCTGAGCCAGTACTCGTTTGTCTGTTGTGTTACAGAAAGCGTCGGGAGACGAGCGTATCCATTGCTCTGCTTCGTTTTCCAGACGTAGATCGGGCAAATCGGTCACCGTCTTACTATCCCGCTGCTTCTGAAGGTACGAATGTGAGCGATTGTCCCAACACGAGGCAAACTCTTCAAACGCTCCTCCGCAACATTTAGAGAAACGTGCATCGCATACGTTGCCTTCGCTCATCAAGACCTCTCCCCGGGTGGCAGAGGTTGCTGCTGCCGCAAGTGGGGTAGAGGCTCTCGTAATACCTTGGTAGCGTTGGCAGTGATCATCGGCACAGACATTGAAGTGAGTATGTGCATCGCATTCGTACCATTTGATAAACTCCGACTCCGAATGACTAACGGTGGCTGAATAATCTGCTGCAGGTACTTGATTGGCTTGTTCGACTACCTTCAACTTATCGAGCAGCCAGCTACGCGATATCACCGCGTGTGCTTTGAGCAACTCCAAAGATGCTTGCGCACTCATCTCCGAAGAAATGACGCTGGTCAGGTAATCCTCTACACCTATTACATTGATTCCGGTTAGTTTACCATGCTCCACGATGCATTTGAACGAGCCCAGAAAACGTTGATTTTCTTTGCGCTCCCAATGAAAATTGATACCGATGGTTACGTCTGTCAGCTCAAAGCAGGAAGAGGCGTAGTCAACAGGGGTAAAGAGTAGCTCTTTGTAGTGTTGCCCGTTCCACAAGATGAGCCCCTGGTCATACTTCACCACTTGTGGTCCGCTTACCTCTTTTCCGTCGAAGTGATAAGGAGCAAGTAAAACGAATGTTATCTGCGGCTCAAAGAGAATGCCGACTTGTACTTGAGGTTCGTTCATGATTTATTGTTTTATGCGTTCGATTAATGATTCAAGCGCTTCGGCCGACAGGCATACTTCGGTTAATATATTGGCTATGTCGGTAGCTGTTATTTTCTCGAAATCGACTTCGCGCGGCATAATAAATACACCACCCATATCTACCGAAGCCGGACTGATTAGCATATTCGCCTCCCCTTCGGCTGTATAGCACGATGGTCGGTGTAGACTACGGGGGAACACGCAGACAACGTATGTACCGCTGTCTTGGCTTTCCTCTGCGTTTGTTTCGAACCATGCCAGAACATTCATCATCGGCTCTTCTTGATCTGCCTGTTGGTCAAATGCATTGTAGATGCGATGAAACAGTTCAACAGCCTCTTCTTTGTGCTTGCTTTCGATGACGAGCGTATGGCGTGGAACATCATTCAACAGCCAGAGTGTTGCTTCTCCTTGCGTTACGATCCTCTTTTCTCTCCGGGTTTTCCATTGTTGCTCAATGGGTAAGAATCCTTTGTTACCCGCCTGAAAATGGGCGTGATCGGGTGCTGATGCTCCACATTTAGGTCCGTTGTAAAAGATCACAAAGTCAGGAAGCGTGGCTGCGAGATCGAGCATATCGCCTATGCGCATCAGGATGCGTTGATCTACATGCGCTTTTTCGGGAATTGTAAGATGTCTTGGAAAGATGGGAAACGGATTGACCAATAAGGTATATCGTTCACCAAAAGGAATACCCTTTTGCTCTGCCGGTAAATGAGCCGGACAGAGAAAGCACTTGCGTTCCTGTATCGACTTGCTATCTACCTTAGCAGCCGATGAAACAATGCGCGCAGGGTTGAACTGCACCTTGTAACCGATACCGTTAACGACCAGCTCTTTCACTCTTACCTGTTCCAGAGCCGCATAATTGTTTTTTGCCAGCATCCAGGTGTCGAGTTGATCATTGAATAGGTTTTGTATTGTATTTCTCATGATGATCCTTACTTATTCATTGCAATACGAGCTTGCAGCTCCCAAGTGCGGATACGATCTTTGTACAGGTTGTGTCCGTTCATTTTTACGATGTCGAGCGAAGCATCCGAGTTGTCATCCCAGCGGCGGCAGAGGTAGACCACTTCGTATACGCGTCCTATCTGGTAGTGACGCGAGAAGTTCAGTCCCAATGCATAATCTTCACCATAACTCGTATTCGGTACTTTTATAGCGCGCAATACCGGTGTATAGAATGCACGCGGAGCACCCAGACCATTGATGCGCAATGCATTGTTGCGACCATTTTCGGGCGTCCACTCTTTATGATCGATAATGCCGGGGGCAATCATATTCATATCGAAGTCTGTCATCATATAGGTGCCCACTACCATGGCGCAATTTTGTTCGTAGAAAGCCCGAACCATGATTTGGAGTGTTTGTTCGTGTGCATACACATCGTCACTATCGAGTTGTACGGCAAATTTTCCACATTTAGGATGATGCACACCCACGTTCCAGCATCCGCCAATACCCAGGTCGTTGCGTTCGGGAAGCAGGTGAATCAGTCGTTCATCTTCCTTGAACTCATCAATGGCTTCGGTAGTACCATCGGTCGAATGATTATCAATGATGATGAGGTTGAACTTAAAGTCTGTCTTTTGAGCCAATACCGATCGAATCGCATCGCGAATGGTACGGATACGGTTGCGCACGGGGATGATAACCGAAGCTTCGTACTCAAAGTTATCTGCGGTAAACTCTATCTGTTTGAATTTTGGTGGCAGGTAGCCTCCAATCTCTTTCAAGTGTTCGGTACAAGCTGCTTCCATTTCTATTTGCCGGTTCCTATTCTTCGGATCTACATAGTCGAATATTTTTTCACCACTTTTGCGGGTATCGTTCTCGACTTCACTGTATAAGTATTCATTGATGTGTACCAGCGGATACTTTTGAGACAGTTTCAACCGCAGGTCATACAATCCGGCGTAATCGTAATCGACTTTCATCCGTCCGGCAGATTCTTTGAACGCTTGGGCATTGAATAATAATACCGATCCAAAATTGAAGTCGTCTCGTAAGCTCCCTGCCTGATAGTCGATAACAGGAGCATTCTTCCGTTCGTTGCCTATTACTTGATAATGATCGGCATATACCATCCCTGCACCACTATCTTCAGCAATGTGTACCATGCGTTCAAGAGCGAATAAGCCCAATTCCAACGTAGTCTCTTTGGTATAAATCAATGTGTATGCTGCATCCGATCGGGTTGCAATTTCACACATGGCTGCACTGTTTGCAAAGAAGTCGACCGATAGTAGTTCGCAGCCCGGTAAAGGTTGGTCTGTTGGGTTGGCACTTATCAGATAGATCGTTTTTACGAGTCCGGTTGCTTGAAGTCCTTGTACGGTCTTTTCGGCTTGTGCTGCTCCCGCAAAAGGGATAAAGCAGTTGATGGTTGTCTTCATATTGTTTTTTAATTAGATTGTTTCTTTGTTTTTTTACTCCATTTCAATAATCCTGTTTCACCACCGGTAGCGGTGAAGAGTACACTTCGATCTCCTATCGGAAGCACTGTGTTAATCAACGAGTTTCCCACTTTATGTTTCCATAGCACCTTTCCTGTCGAGGGATTGAGTGCAAAGATAAGACCTCCTTTCGTACTCCCATATACAATGCCCTCTTTTTCTACTTGCATGGAAGGGGCATGCTCATAACCAAACCCTATGTCCGATGCCCATACTTGTTGAGGGGTGTTACCGTGGGTGGAAAAACAAACGATGCTATCGCCCATTGTTTTGCTATACAACCGTTCTTTATCTTCCGAAAGGCCGATTGTTTCGCGTACTTTCGATTGATAAGTGCGCCATACGGTGGTACCTTTCTCCAGATCGATTGCTGTCAGAGCACGTTCGGGATCAGTGATAAATACTTTTCCATGGGCTGCTACTGGCCATACGGCAGCAGGAGAGAAGTGCATCCGCGTTAGTTCGCCGTCCCATTTCCACCGTTCTTTTCCGGTATGCTTGTCGAGCGCATAGAGTGTGTTATCCCACGCACCAAAAATGACTTTGTCGCCTTCGATAAGCGGTAATGTCTCGATGTACCCTTTCACTCCATTGTAGCTCCAAACAAGTTCTCCGTTTTTGATTCGAATGGCTCGGAATGTATGATCACTTGCACCTACATAAGCAATGCCTTTTTCTATTCTTACGGCACCTAATACCGGCTCGGATGCTTCAATTTTCCAGCAAAGCTTTCCGGTTTTTGCATCAAGGCCATATATGTTTTTGTCTGCTGATCCGAAGACAACCTTGCCGTTTGCTACGGCAGGTGTACCGACAATTCGATTACCACTGCGGAAACTCCACAGTTTTTTGCCTTCTTTGAGGCTGTAAGCGGTGAGAAAGCCTAAGTCATCGGCCACAAACACTTGATTCTTATATACGGCAGGCGAACTGTAGATGCCTACTCCGGTTTGTATCAGCCATTGTTCTTTCACTTGCGGATATGTTTGATTGACCGAGAAGTCGGGGTATTTATCAGTGGCTCCCTGTTTGGTATAATAAGACTTCGTCAGCGAGAGTGTCGTCCACTGTTGAGGCTTTTCACCTATCTTCTGTTCAAATACGTATAGCGAATCGGGTGTTACCTGATAGATACTGTATCCACCTACCGAATCCTTACCCCGAAGGTTCGAGCGATTGAGAATACCCGGAATACCGTCATACCTTAGTGCCCGATTCGAGTGATAATGTCCGCCCAGAAAGGCGCGTATGTTATACGGGCGTACAGCATCTGTTACATCGTACCAATTATCTACATCCCCCTTTTGCAAGGGATAGTGTGTGACTAGAAAAACCGGTTTCTCTTTCCCCACCTTCATTAATTCCTCCTTCATCCAGGTGATATCCTGTGGTGCTACATGTCCGTCTGCCATGCGCATCAGCGGGCCGGTATTAAAGCCGAGAAACAGAAAGCCTTTGTGCTCGAACTTGAAACGTTCGCTTCCGAAGATGTGTCCGAAGTCGGTGACTCCACTCTCACTCCATTTGGTTTCATGATTGCCCGGAATGATGTAGTATTTCACCCGAAGTTGGCCGAGTAACTTTTTGGTGCGCAATAAAGAAGCACGGTCGCCCTCCTCGGTTACATCGCCCGAGATGAGCACAAAATCAATATCGGGTGTCTCATTAAGCTGGTTGACTGTTCGTTCCAGATCCTCAGCAGCAGTCGTTCGTTCGGTGACGTGAAGATCGGTCAGCAAAGCAAAACGAAATCGCTTCCCAACTTGTGCGTAGAGTGTTACGTAACAAATGAGTAGCCAGATCATGCAACTATTTCTTTTTCTGTTCATCGGTTTGCTATTAAGGATGATCATTTACTGACGAACCGGATACCGATGTTTCGTCGGTAAAGAAGTTCAATATCGTTCTCATTAACTGTTCCCGCTCGGTGGCTGTACGAAGCGACTCAAAGGGAAAACCCAGTACGTAGGTTCGATAAGCTCCTTTATAGGCTATACCGGCACTGAGGTTATTCTCGGCATAACGCATAACGGTAGCAGCTTGGCTGTCGGCCGGTTCAATGGCATCCGGTGATTCTACTACATACGATTGTGGGTTGAGCTCGTGGTAGTAGCTATACGAATCTATTTGGTACGAGAAAGGAGAAATAACCGTTTTTACTTTTCCCGTCGTTGCTGCCTGTCCAACACGCCATTTATACTTCAATACCTCCGTTGCAAACGTCTTATCCTCTTCGTTCGGTGTTGCCAGTCTGTTATCCCATAAATCAGAGCCGACATATGCACCCGATACAAAGAAGTTACCCCCTGCCCGGCAATAATCCGTAATGGCTTTTTGCATCTCCTGATCGAAGGTTTTAAAAGTCAGTGGAGTGATGCCACCCCGTCCCATCTTTGTCTGGCACTCCTTTCCGAGAATTAGGTCTACTACCTGAAAAGGCTCCATGCGTATGGTTTTATCCTGAATTGCTTCATCGCTACAGGAAGTAAAGGAAAATCCGGCCTTCAGTATGGCAGCACCGTGTATCGAAGGGTAATCAAATGTATTGCCTGCTATAACCATGGTTTCGTAATTGGCATAACTGTCTCCAAAGCCCGATGCATCATCGTCCATCCAAGGTATCGGGCGACGAAACTCTTTCATGCTTCCTATGTAGCTGATATCCTCTTTATACGGAACCCCATGATCCAACCTATCTAAGAAACCTGCCAACGAATCGGCTGCTGCTACAAAATCGGCCGGTGCACTAATACGATCAAAACCGTTGATGATAAGAACTGTACCGCGGCTGTTGGTAGCCTTTCCTGCCGAGAGTGTTTCGGAAGCGAAGCTCTCGCCTCCTTTATTGACCGCAGTTACTTTATAACTGCATACTACGTCGGTTGGCAATGTAGTACGATAGGAGGTACCCTTAACCAGGGTGCCATGATCAAAGTCGGAGTTGCCGATACGTGTGTAGACCAGGTAACTATCCGGTTTTGCGGTTGGTTCCAACGGGTCGTTTACTGGTTGCCAGTTAAGCTCCACCTCGTTGTCGGTCGTAAAGCGGAGGCTGAGATGATCGACGGGTAGCGGTTGTACCACATAAGGCATTTTGTATTGCGAACAGACAAACTGTAAGATACCTTTATAGATAGCTCTACTCACCGTGAAGCGGAAGCGTGGATCGAGTCCGTAACGCATATCGGCAAAGTTTTGATGTGAGAGCAACTCCAATAGCATGGTAGGTACTTGAGGTACCCGTGCTTCATAATAAGATTTGTTCCACATCCCCCGGCGTGTCCAATCCGGTTCGTATAAGGTTCGTATATCGCGGGTGATTGTTGATTGGATCAAGTCGGTCAAATCATGAGCTGCTAAACGCGAAGCTCCGTTTGCATACATACCATTGGATACGTCGGTGTAGAAAATACCTAAGGTGCCGATGATGGAGTCATTCGGCGTGGTGCCAGCATCGGTATGAAAAGCAAAAGCCATATCAATCGGAATTCCTAATCCTTGCCCGCCGGGGTTAACCGGTGAGCCTCCGGCCAAATAGTTCACCCAGTGTCCGCGCGCCTTATAATCGTCGGTATAATCATTTGTTCCCCGGCTTTCGGAGTAGATCGAGTCGGGTATGCCGGCCCATTGCATCCAGTAACGGGCAGCTTCACAAAAACGCGGATAACCGCTCGTTTCGTATGGGTAATTGACCGTCGGCAGTTGCTTGTTAACCAGATTGATACTGGTATCTGAACTCTTTTTGTTTTCCGTTGCACCTTCGTCGGATATACGACGGGCGATGTTTCCATACCCTCCTCCGATTTTTACGGCATCGGCTGTTACGATTCGTCCGGCTTTGGATGACTGAACTCTTTTTGTTTTCCGTTGCACCTTCATCGGATATACGACGGGCGATGTTTCCATATCCTCCTCCGATTTTTACGGCATCGGCTGTTATGATTCGTCCGGCTTTGCATGAGCGGTTGCTTAAAGTCACTTTCCCGTTTTCACTGTTTCCGGCGTCAAACGCAAAGTGGCCCAGATAAATCCAGGTACCACCGCCCATCTGTTGATTGACCTTGAATTGGGAAATTCCCCCCTTGTGATAAACGGTGTATAAAGCATCGTCTGTTCCGTTCTCTACCGTTTGATATGAGACATAAACTGCATACTTACCGTTTTGTGGAATCTCCGGAATCCATTCTGCCAAGCTCTCTTTTCCTTTCTTAATTGTCTCTGCGAGCCGATAAGTTCCCTCTTTAAATGGATTTTCGAACTCTTTATAGGTGGCACGTAGCTGTGCAAAGCCCGGTGCTTGTGCTGCTTTCCATGCTTTACTGCCTATTTGCTCTCTATATACAGATCCTTGGTTTAAAGAACCATCATTGTCTATGATTGCCTCGTTGGTTTGCGTATCACGTTCGCGTGGAATCAATACGTTTGCCCCCGCTTGCTCGAGCATCGGCACTAAAAACGGTAGTACATAGCTCTGTGTATACAAGTCCTCGACGGTTTGAAAAATGCGTGCCCGTTGCCATTCCCATCGCGTTAATTTCGGTTCATAATAGTACCCGTGGCTTTGCCATAACGCGATATGGCGGTTCTTTAGTCCATTGCTGGGCGTATAAGGAACCGATAGGCGCGTAATGAGTGGTTTGTCTACCTTGTGGCTGAATGTAAGCGCTTTTTTATCTTTCTTACTCCGCATAGCCAGTGGTATAAGTTCTTCAATCAGATGGCGATCGGTATATATGCGTACCCGATGTTTGCCCAACTCCGTTGGAAGCAGGGCGCGTACCTCCCTATAAATACGCTCTACATTCTCTTCCCGGAAAGGTATGTACGAACAATTGTAGTTGGCAAACAGATGCACCTCCTTTGCTGTAACATGAGTTGAGTCAATCTTAATCTTTCCGACCGAGATTTCTTTCCGGGCAATAGCGTCGATGGCATTACCGATGGCAGAACATGCTTCGGGAGTCACGTTTTGCCCCATAGCAGCTTGTGGGAGCAAGCTTGCTATGAGCAATGCGAATAAGGAGGTACGGATGCTTTTCATTTTTATGTTAAGTTAATCGTTTCTTTTAATCAGCAGACAAAGACCTACAAAGGTGAAAAATGCATTAAACAGCAATAATTCGTAGCTAAACTGGTATCCATTGAACCAGGCTTCGGAGTTTTTCTGTAAGATAAAGCAGAGCACCGGAGAAAGAATCGCTATGAGCGGAACATACCGGTCGCGAACGGCCTTTTTCGTAAAGATACCAAAAGCGAATAACCCCAATATTGGTCCGTAGGTATAACTTGCCAGTATATAAACCGCATCGATAACGCTGGTGTTGTTTAGCATGTTGAAGACGAAGATGACAATACCCATCACAACGGCCATTCCTACGTGTACTCGTTTACGGATACTTACCAACTCCTTTTCGGGCTTATCTTTTGCTTTCAGTATATCGACGGTGAATGAAGTAGTCAGAGCCGTCAATGCCGATCCGGCAGCAGAGTAGGCCGCTGCAATGAGTCCGATGATAAACAGAACTCCTACGATAGCCGGAAAATAATGGCCGGTAGCGATCATTGGAAATAGCTGATCACTTTTGGCGGGATTTTCAATTCCCTGTTGGGCGGTAAATGTATAAAGCAAGACACCCAGCATGAGAAACAGTAAGATGACAAAGAACTGTAAGATGCCGCTTGTAATCATATTCTTTTGCGAATCTTTGAAGTTCTTGCAACTTAAGTTACGTTGCATCATATCCTGATCGAGTCCCGTCATGGCAATCATGGTGAATATACCTGCCAGAAATTGTTTAAAGAAATAGCGTTTGTCATTTACATCATCGAAGAAGAACATACGTGATAAATCGCTCTTCTCTATAGTGGTTATCATGCTTCCGACTCCCAAGTCGAGGTCGGCGGCAATGAACCAGATGCATAAAACTACTGATACGATGAGACAAAACGTTTTCAGAGTATCAGTCCAGATCAGTGATTTAACTCCTCCTTGAAAGGTGTACAGCCAAACCAATGCAACGGTAATAATAACGTTCAATAGAAAGGGCAAGTGGAAGGGTTCGAATACCAATAATTGCAGTGTAAGGCAAACCAGAAACAGTCTGACTGCCGCACCCAGCATTTTTGAAATGAAAAAGAACCAGGCACCTGTTCGATACGAAGAAGCTCCAAATCGATTTTCGAGATACTCATAAATAGAAACCAGATTCATCCGATAAAATAGCGGAATCAGTACGAAGGCTATGATAAATTGCCCCACTACAAATCCGAGCACCATTTGCAGGTATGAAAAGCTGCTCGCTGCGACCATGCCCGGTACCGAAACAAAGGTGACTCCCGAGATGCTCGAGCCAATCATGGCAAAGGCTACTACGTACCAAGCCGATTTGCGGTTTCCTACGAAAAAACCTTCGTTATCGGCTTTTCTGCCGGCAATGTACGATACTGTAAACAGAATCAGAAAGTAAGCTACGATCGTGATTAAAACGGAAACAGGGCTCATCGTATTCTTATTTTTAGTAAATACTTCGAATTATTCTTGATAAAGCAAGTAAGGCTTGCGTTGTTTCTTAAACTTTACCACATCCTCTTGCCACATGGCTTTAATCTCATCGGCACTTTTGCCCTCTTTAATCATCTTGTGCACATAATCAGTGCCCACGAGCAGTTCAAAGAATGGTCGAAAGAAGTGGTCATCGAGATTTAAATTCCGATAGGCATCGATTACATAGCTTAAATCGACTCCTTTTTTCCAGATTTCTTCATCGCTTAGTCCGCTAAGATTGACTCCGTAGCACAAACGGTTTAGCTGCGGTGGATTCTTTGCTCCGGGCAAGCTACGTGGAGTGAAGCTGTAATTATACCCTTTCATGTTGGGGTGTCCATATACCTGAAACGGGAGAGAGGTGCCCCGACCCAAACTCACAGGTGTTCCTTCAAAGAAGCAAGTCGACGGATATAAATAGATCGCTTTCATGTTGGGCAAGTTTGGCGACGGCGGAACGGGCAACCGGTACATCGTTTGATGTGTATAGTTGCGGCACTTTATCACCGTAATGTCACAGGTGCGAGATGCCGGTAGCCAGTGTTCTCCATTGACCATACCTGCCAATTCGCCCAACGTCATACCATGAACAATCGGAATAGGTAGCCAGCCCACCCCCGATTTGTATTTCATGTTGAGTATGGGACCATCTACATAATGTCCGTTGGGGTTTGGTCGATCTAATATCAGCATTTTCCGGTTTGACTCGGCGCAGGCATCCATCAATCTCACCATCGAGGCGTAATACGTATAAAAACGCAGCCCTACATCTTGTATGTCTACAACCAATACATCGAATTTCTTCATCGACTCTTTACTGGGTTTTCCTGATTTACCATCGTATAAAGAGAGTATGGGGACACCTGTTTGCTTATCAATCGAGCTTGATACGTGCTCACCTGCATCTGCATTTCCCCGAAAACCGTGTTCGGGTGAGAAGATAGCAACTACGTTTATCTTGTGATCGAGCAATACATCCAACAGATGCTTGTCTCCAACCATTCCAGTATGGTTCGAAAAGATAGCCACTCGTTTATCTTTTAGTAGAGGAAGGTATTCGTTTAATTGCTCTGCACCTACTATGACGCGCTCTGTTTGCGCCTGGCAAAACAAGGTACTACATATCAACAATGCTATAAGTAGAACTTTCTTCATGATATTATTATTAAGGAGGAAAAGTTGATGAAGCAAAGATATGATTATTTTTAATATCAAGAACAAATGTTTTGTTATTTTTAGATTTATATTTATTAATTTGCAAATACATAAAACTATATATTGAAGCATCTACCTATCTCTTTGGTATTCGAAATAGATAGATGCTTTATAACTATAGTGTTATTGAAAAGTTCTAATAGGTAATGGAGCTTGATACCTCACTTTCTGCATTGTTTTTGCTCACTGCCGTAACAAAGTAAATTCCTTTTTCGTTCAACTTGAAGGTTTTCTCTTTAGTTGTTCCAACTAGACTGGCCACTTGATTGTTTCCATTGTGTTTGTAAACAGCATAGTAGGCATCTTTTATTTCTTCCCAAGACAAATTATTTCCATTTATCCTAAGATTGGTTGGTGTGGCTGGTATGATAGCTGTACTTCTACCCAAATAAGGTAGTAAAACCGGGGTTTTATAAATCTCTTTGAGAGCGTTCATTATTCCTATTTTATTTTCTACCAGATACTTTGCACTATATAATACACTTCCTTTAACTTTCTCTTTTGTTCCTGCAAATCTAAATTGGCTTTTCAGCTCTTCAATGGTTTGAAACTTTTCTCCGGCAGTAGGATCACCAAATTTATAAATACCATATCCGGCCAAAAAATGGCTGTTATATGTAAACTGTGACCACCAGTTTAATCTTTGATTGAAGCTACTTTCACTTGTGCCCGTGGCAAAGTACAGTTGAGGAATAATTGTATCTACCCAACCTTCTTGAGACCACTTTGTAACATCTGCAAATAGAACATTATAATTATTGTCATTATTGGCGGCAGGACTTATTGAGAAGATAACATCAGGACGGGTTTCAATAATCGTTTTCTGAATGTTTTTTACTACAATATTGACGTTGTTCCGTCTAAAGTCGGCAATGCTACTAAACTTATCTTTTCCATAAGTTTCATATTCCACATCATCGTTCATTTTCTCTGATGCCTCTAATGAAGGATAGAAGTAATCGTCTAAGTGAATGCCATCTACATCGTATTTTGTAATCACATCCTTGATTATTTCTGTCAACCTGGTTTGTACTTCTGGTAAAGCGGGATTGTAGATACGAATTTTTTCATAATCTTTTGTCAATTTTGCAGGAATCTTGGCATCTAGCTGCGGAAAGGGTACGGCACTGTTTGCCCTGGTAGCAATGCGATAAGGATTTAACCAGGCATGAAACTGTATGTCTCGTTTATGTGCTTCTTCAACAAGAAATTTCAAGACGTCATAATCTGGTTTCATGCCGGCAGTTCCTGTTATATATTTACTCCATGATTCATAAGGAGAGTCATAAAAGGCATCGGCCATGCCCCGAATTTGAAAAAAAACTGCATTAATGTTGTTTTTGACAAATAGATCCAGATAATTTGTATATTTCTGTTTCTGAGAGGCAGAATTGTAATCTGCCATCGGCCAGTCAATTCCCCAAGCCGTTGTGATCCATACTCCCCGTAATTCCTTTTTTGGTAAGATTGGTTTATTTTCAAGTATCTCGTCTTCTTTATCACTATCACTACAAGAAACCATGAGTGCGATAAAAGTAAGTAGGGTTAGATGTTTTACGTATTTCATACCTAAATTTTAGAAGTGAAGGTGTATCGAAATAGCATCACATTATTTGATACACCTTCCGGTTGATAATTCTGTTTTCTGAAAAAGAGATAAGCGATTAATCTTCTTCTTCTTGCTTAATCGGGAATTCGCAGATAGCAAATCCTGAATCGGCACGTGCTCCGAAAATATAGAGCTTAGTATCTTTTCCGGTTGCATCTTTTTCTATGTAGTATTCTGCTTGTGCACCGGGAGCTGCATTTCCTGAACCTCCTAAAATGAAAGTATAATCCGGATTATGATTTTCTCCTTCATCAAATGCCTTCAGTGCAGTTTCTACAGTGTTCCCTTTAGTAATATTGTATACATGTATCGAAGGAGTTGCCTGAGTCGCACTTCCCAAACCGGCAGTACAAACGATCAGATAGCGTTCATTGTTGAATGAGAATATTCTTGGCGAAATTGCTTCTGCAGCTATGTTTGCTTTGTTCATTGTATACTTTGCACTGAGAGATTCATCGGTCAACGTAATGGCTTGTCTGATGCCGCTCCACAGGTATTGATTCGTGTTTTCTATTCTGTATACATTCATGAATCCTGTTGCGTTAGAGCTTGAAGGCAAGACTACCGGACTACCAATTGTTTTATGATTGCTTACGGTTAATCTTAAAATAGATGTAGAGGCGTTGTCTCCGAAAAAGATAAATCCGTTACCATTCTTATCTATATTAACCGAAATATTATCGCCATGCCTAACTCCTGCCCCAGGTATGCTTGCTACGTTAATATTCGCTATTGTTTCCGGTTTTGCATCCGGAGTTTCCCAATAATAAATTTTCAATGGTGATGCCTGTCCGCCAGACAATGATGCAATATAAACATGACTGTTTGCCAAAGCACCTGTATTATATGGATAAGTACCTCCGCTTACACCTGTCAGATCGAGCATTATCGGTTTTATTTCGTTCTTTTTCAGATCGGATACCTTAAGAAGATGAGGACCAGAGCCTGCTTTTCTGCTTACTATCAATACATGCTCGCCATCGAATGCAGCACATCGGGTGCTAAGAGATACAAAGTCGGGATAAACTTTATCACCGGAGAAATTATATACGGTAGGCTTTTCAAAGTCAGCCCCGTACACGGGTATTCTCTTTCTTACCTTTATGAAATAGTCTTTATATCTCTTTTGGTTAATTACCCTGAGAATTAAAGTTTTGAAAGCCGTCTCTTCATCCATAGAGAAGTCGAGTACAGATTGTTGGAGCTCTGCTCCTTCAGAGAGCTTTGCTTCGACTTTCAAAGCCGAAAAGTCTGTCGTTGGCTCTAAACGAGGAAAATTGATCATTTTATTTGCTTCATCAACGGTTCCTTCTAAAATAGTATTGCCCTCGGCTCCGGCATTTACTATTTTTATGGCAAGAAGATCGGTGGCGTATGGTTCCACCTTGCTATGAGGATAGTCATCACCACAGGAAGTTAAGCAAAGGCCTAATGCTGTAGCGGCAAACCCTATATTTCTTATAAGTTTATACATAATCTCATGTTTTTGATTAAAAAATAGCTATAATTTCACTCTTTGTTTTTAGTTATTCCGTTGTACTTGGCCATCCTTCTGTTTGAGTTAAATTATATCCTTTGTTTTTGTAAGTTGTAATTTGATTGGTACCAATGGGAGACAAATACGGATTGATGTTTGGAACGTTCAAGAAAGGTAGTCTGCCCACATTTTCCGCAGGATAGAAGAAACCTTTCATTTTGGCAGCATTGCTTCCATCATATACGGTTATATTTCCGCTTTTATCTATTACTCTGAGTTTTCCTTTGTTTTCAGGCTTCAACTGGGCGCTTGCCTCTTGTTGGAAGTTGACCCAGGTACCGATTAACAGGTCTTTATTTTTATCAGTGTCCATATATGCCAGTTTCTTCCAGCGTCTTAAATCAATAATACGTGAATATTCGAACGCAAACTCCATTCTCCTTTCTCGTCTGATTTCCCAAAGAAGAGCTGGTACGGAAGGATCTTTATCCGGATCGGTTGGCAAAGCATCTAATTTCATGGCTGCTGTTTTTGCAACTCCCTGAGCCAACGCCTCTGGTGCTAGTGGTCGGTTACGTATCTTATTGATGGATATATCTATATCAGATTGAGAAACAGCTGCTCCTCCTATGGTTGCAAGTTCTGCCTTTGCCTCAATCCAATTTAGTAGCACCTCGGCATATCTGAGTACGGGATAGCCTGTTACATTTTTCTCACCTTGAAACTCTGCTGCCGGTGATCCTCCAGTTTTCAGATAGTCCAACGCATTGCGAGGAATGAATTTAGTAACATATAAATAGCAGCTTTTTGCCATAGGAGTAGGAGTACCATAAAAACTGGCTTCAAAACGTGAGTCTCTCGTTTTAATGAGGTTACTGAGGGTAAAGTCGCTTGCATTTTCTAATGATGAAGTTTGCCAGCTTTTGCCATCAGTGCAAATAAATGATTTGATCAGGTTCAAGTTGGGACCTACATCCGTAGGAGAATTCATATTGCAAGTAGATGCGATAGAATGTGTGATGCCTTTGGCAGCATCGTATTTTCGGTACAAGATGCAATCTTTGTTGTTAGTCAGATCTGTAGAACTGAATAATGTTCGGAAATCTGTTACGATATCATATTTACCACTATTCATTACAATTTCTGCTGCGCTAATTGCTTGTTGAAAGAATTTTGTAGCGCGCGTATTATCATTGTAGTAATTCTTTTGCCAACTAGCCTCAATAAGTGCCCATCTTGATACTAGAAAGGCAACGATGTAACGATTAACATACTGACTTCCATCGTTCAATCGTACATTCTCCAATGCGTTCTGAAAATCGTTATAGACCATATCCATCACCTCATTTCTAGGTGTGCGGTCTTTGTATAGTTCGTTCAGCTCGGTGTTTTTAATCTCTCTGTCATAGCAGGGAATATTGCCAAATACATTGACTAAGCGCGCATATTCCAATCCTCTGAAGAAGCGACCGATCCCTACCCAATGGTTGTACTGCTCTTCTGTCAGCAATCCAGGCATTAAATTTGTAATGCGGTCTATCATAACATTTGCCTTTCTTACCCAAGCAAAGTTCCAAGTTGGTCCTGAAAACTGGCTTTCCCACATTATGTCAAGTGAGGTACTCCCTTTCGAAGTTGGTACCGCGCGAGTGAACTGAGGTTGAGTAGACAGGATCACTGCATCGTCATTGAACGTATAATTATTGTTAGGTGCATAAGTTGTTTCATATTTCACTCCGTATCCCACAAAGAAGTATGAGTAAAATGAGTTTGCATACAGACGTACTTTTTCCTCGTTTGTCCAATAGGAGTCATCTTCTGCTGTAGTCAATGATGGTCGGTCTAACACATCGTTACAGTTCGTAAATAAGAAGACGATGCTGGCTAAAATCACACATATTTTTAGTTTCATAATTATTCTATATTTTAGAGGGTTATTTGAATACCACATGATATCGTTTTAAATACAGGTGTACCGGTACCGGTTCGTCCCAGGTTATAATTTGTGCTAAACATAGAATACCCTGATACGGCTTCCGGGTCGATAGGCAATCCCCTTAAGTTGTCGAAGGTGAAGAAATTTTCTAATGACATGTAGACTCTGGCTTTTGAAATATAGATTTTAGACAGTAAATTAGTGGGCACAGAGTATCCTAATGTGATATTTTTCACTCTTAAATAAGACATGTCTAGTAAATATTGGCTTTGGCGCTGCATACTGAACCCTGTATTGCTGCCACCCAAATCCCATGCTCTGGGATAAAAGGCTGTTGTGTTTTCTTCTGTCCAGTAGTCTGTTGTAAAGGTTTTTGGAAGAGCTCCTTCTTTGGCGTTATATCCCGGAATCGCTAATTGTCCGCTACCCCATATTTTTCGTTTACCTATACCTTGAAAGAATACAGCAAAGTCGAATCCTTTATAGTCGGCACCTACTCTGAAGCTGTATTCATAGCGAGGGGTAGAGTTTCCGATTACTTGTTGGTCTCCCGGGTTGCCATTGGTTCCGGCTCCTGGTGTGATATAACCATCACCATCTAAATCTACAAATTTCACATCTCCAGGGGCAAACATCAACTTGTCACCATTTTCATAATGAACTTGATAGACGGGGAAGGCCGAAGACTGCTTGTTAGTCGTGCGGGCAGTTCCGTTATAAATCACAGTTACTTTTTCAATCTTTCCGTCTGCACCATACACAAAATCTTCTTTCTGGAATAGCCTGTCTGTAACGAATCCGTAGATATCTCCAAAGCGTCTTCCTGTAGAATATTCATTGCTCAATTCACGTTCTCCCCAAGGAGTCATGTAGTCGGCTCCTTTGGTAATCATCGTTGTTGCATCGGATATAGAAGCCATTGCATTGATGCTTAATCCATTAGCGAATCTGTGATTGAAGTCTAACGACAGCTCCCAACCCTTTGTTCTCAAGCTACCATAATTACCTTTGGGAGCTCCTGTACCAAGTGTTACAGGCAAGCTTTCGCCGGGTATGATCATGTTTTTTGTATCACGCTGATACCAGTCAAATGTTACTCCTAGCTGATTTTTGAAAAAGCGAAGATCTATACCTAAGTCTAACGTTTCTATTTCCTGCCAGCTAATGTTGCTATCAATTAGTGACGGAGTTCCAAATAACGACAGCTTATTGTTTGAACCATCTAGCCAAGTAGATTCATCACTTGCCAATATTGATTTGTACAATGTATTGGAAACTGTCTGATCGCCAATGCTACCCCATGAAGCTCTTATCTTACCAAAACTCCAGATGTTTTCAATGGGTTTTGCGAATGATTCATTTGTAAATACCCAACCGGCAGAAAATGAAGGAAACCATTTCCACCTCAAATGCTCAGGGAACTTTGATGAACCGTCTCGGCGTATGTTGGCTTCGATGAAATACTTGTCTTCAAAAGCATAATTCAGACGCCCGAAAAATCCTAGTTGTGCTTCCCAATTTCGGTCTCCTTCAATAAACTGATCGCCTGAAGCAAGCGGAAATTGTGGATTCTGCAAGTCGATCAAGTTGGTTTTCTTACCGGTATAAGAGCTCCACTGACTCGTTACCCTATTCATGCCAAACATAAATTTGAAGTGATGTAAATGCTCTTGCCCTAATTGTAAATTATAGGTTGTGTAAGCATTGAAGGTATTATTATCGATTGCTTTGTTGTAATTCTGCACAGCACTCACAGTATTGTTTGAATAATACTTCTGGATAGGAAAGCAATAGGCAGGCATACCACCTGTATCCACTATTTCTCCTTGTTCATTTACGTACACTTGGTTACCATTATTCTTCCAAAGAATGGGAGAGTACCATGTTTGTCCAGCGTTATACTCCATTACAGAAGAATTCTGGTCGGTAGTTTGTCTGTCATATGTATAATCAAACTTAACATCCCAGGCTTTGGTTAGATTGAGTGTAAGGCCCAGGTTTACATTGTAGTACTTGTTTTGAAGATTATCTGTGTTGGAAGCTCCGATTTCGTATGAAGGTTCCCGCAGTGGATTGCCGTTTTCTTTTACGCCAATAGGAGAGAGTGGACTCCAGCGATATAAATAAAGCCAAGGGTCGGCCGAGGTTGTTCCTACACCGGGATATTGTTTGTTTCTATCGGAATAGATAGAACTGCCTCGTATGGTTAGGTATTTATTTATTTCCGAGGTAATGCTTATCGACGCGTTATATCGCTTGAACTCGTCGTCTGTTGCTGCTTTCGACATTCCGTTCTGATCTAAATAGCCTAATCCGATATTATATGAGGTTTTGCCTGCTTTCCCGTTTACAGAAAGATTGTGGGTCATTGTTGGTGCCCAATTTCTGATCATGGCTTTGGTTCCATCATATATTCTATATCCATATTTATCGGTACCATCAAAAAACCAGTCACGGCCGTATAGTACAGGACTGTCATATTTTACACTTCCTCCATACAATTCTTGCCATTCGATGGCTTTGGCCAAACTCTCCCGGTTGATTCGCCAGAAACCACCCGCAGGCATTGTTCCTCCTCTATTGTCTTGTGCATCCAACGTATACTTTAAGGCCTCAATTCCTCCCATCTCAATTTTTCTTGCCGGATCTTGCCAAGAAAAGTTATTGGAATAGTTGACTTCGAACTTTTCGCTTTGAGCCCCCGATTTTGTTGTGATCAGGATGACACCAAATGCTGCTTTTGAGCCATAGATAGATGAAGAAGCGGCATCTTTTAATACCGAAATTGATTGAACATCGTTGGGATTTACCATCTGAATACTTGGTATTTCCACATTATCTAATAAGATAAGGGGGGTGTTTTTCCCGGATGTGGAGCCTATCTGTCCACGAATTTTGATCAAAGGATCGGAACCAATTTCGCCTGTTGGTATTGTGATATTAACGCCAGGTACCGCACCTTGAAGACCGCGACCAATATCTGCAATAGGTCTGCTGTCGAGGGTTTTGTTTACATCGACAGTTGCAACTGCCCCTGTCAGGTTCGCTTTCTTCTGTGTGCCATAACCTACCACTACTACTTCACTCAACAATTCCGAGTCCTCTTTCAGTATCACTTTCATCGTTTGTGCTGCTTTTACCGTTTGAGTTTGATAGCCTATAAAAGAGAACTGTAATACAGCACCTAATTTGGTATTTAGTTTAAACTGTCCATCAAGATCGGTGATTGTTCCATTCGTTGTTCCTTTTTCAAGAACACTGGCTCCAATAACCGGTTCGTTATTTGCATCAAGTACTACACCACTGATGGTTTGCACTTTTTGATGTTGTTCGGTTTTTTCATTATTCCGGTTTTCGATAGCTTGATTCGCCATCGTATCGACTGTTCCTATAAATAGGGAAGCTATTGTTATAGCTGTGAGGAGTTTGCTTTGCAAGAATCCTCGTTTTTTGTGATCTTCAGTCATAAAAGATTGATAGTTAAATTAGTTAATCTACACGTGAAATGATAAATAGTTTTGATCAGTAGAAGAGTGGTAAACTCTGTTTCGTAAAATTGATTTCTGTGTCATAGGCTTTATTAATTTAAAAGGTTTAAACGATTGTTCT
>POVV01000244.1_pt1 | contig 42935 bp, 41 predicted proteins | sample 1560271 | NCBI WGS metagenome assembly POVV01 (sample SAMN08337232, study PRJNA429181) | Bioreactor metagenome, whole genome shotgun sequencing project. | biome: cows' rumen and soil; feature: anaerobic; isolation source: anaerobic chemostat enrichment culture, galacturonate as sole carbon... | reverse complement strand
TATCAAAATCCCAATCGTCGAAAAAAGGATAATCCTCCGTAAACTGCTCCAGATCGCGACGATCTTTTTTTGTTGGTCGTCCTGTTCCGCGCGCCCGATCGACAAAACCACTTACCTTAGACATTTCCAGTATTTCTAACTGTGACGGCGGAGTAACATCTTTCATGAAACCCGGTACAAGCTTAGCTCCCATCCTATTTTCCGTCAGGCTTAATACTTCAAAAGAATATGTCACAGGGGGACGGCGCACCTCTATCACATCACCAACCTTTATCATCCGTGATGGCTTAATGGTTATCCCTTTTATCGTTATCCGCCCCTTCTTACATGCTTCTATCGCAATAGAACGGGTTTTGAATAGACGTACAGCCCAAAGCCACTTATCGATGCGAACTTCTCCTTTTATTTTATCGTTTGCGCTCATTATTCATAAATATCACAGAATACAACTATTTGTTATTGTACTGATTCATCGTATTCTGTATTCCGGCTAAACAAAAACTCTTGATAATCTCACTGCAAGTGTCAAGCTTTGCCGGCAAAGTATCTTCTTCCTCGTCCGAGAAATTATCTAAAACATAGTCTACTTGCCTGCCTCTCGAGAAATCGCTTCCAATTCCAAAACGCAGACGAGCATACTCCTGTGTATTAAGTACCGACTGAATATTTCCGAGTCCGTTATGTCCGGCATTACTTCCTTTCCCTTTGAGACGAAGTGCGCCGAATGGCAAAGCCAAATCATCTACAACGACCAATAAATTTTCTATCGGTATCTTTTCCTGATTCAGCCAATAACGAACAGCATTACCACTCAAATTCATGTATGTAGAAGGTTTTAGCAGAATAAGAGTACGGCCTTTCACTTTCAATTCGGCAACGAATCCATAACGCCTATCTGCAAAAACAATATTGGACGCTTTAGCTAAAGCGTCCAATACTCTGAATCCTATGTTGTGGCGGGTATATTCGTACTCTCTGCCGATGTTACCCAGACCGACAATCAAATATTTCATATTAATTTATTAGCCGTTTTTAGCAGCAAGACCTCTAGCTGCACGAGTCAATTGAACGCGACATACAACAGCATTTTTAGCATTTAAAAGCTCTAAACCTTCGAACTGAAGTTCTCCCACTTGCACCGATTTACCAAGAGCAAGGCTAGTAACATCAACATGTACTTTTTCCGGAACTTTATCATAAAGGGCTTTCACTTTTAATTTACGTAAGTCAAGAGAAAGTTTACCCCCAGCTCTAACACCTTCTGCCAATCCGTCAAGAATTACAGGCACATCGATAACGATAGGCTTGCTTTCAAATACATGAAGGAAGTCTAGATGAAGAATAGCATCTGTTACCGGGTGAAACTGGATATCTTTTAGAATAGCCTTATAATTATCTTTACCAATTGTTAGGTCTACCAAGAAAATCTCAGGAGTATAAACCAATTTACGAACATCACTGTTTGTTACTGTAAAATGGATAGCATCTGCTTGTTCTCCACCATATATCACAGCAGGAATTTTGTCTTCTTTACGAAATGCTCTCGTTGCTTTTTTTCCGATAGCTTCTCTTGCTTCGCCTTTTAATTCAAATGTTTTCATTGTTTAATTTTAAAATGTGTTACTCAAATTAAGAATTGCTCCTCATTCCCATCACACGTACGGGCTCTTAAAAGCGGTGCAAAGATAGAAAAACGGTTGTTATCTTCCTAATTTTTAAATGCAAAATGCAACTCAATCATCAAAAAGATAATACGACCGACAAAATACCTTAAGATCCCCAATACGAAAGTGTTATTTTGATATTTTTTGTGTAAAATAAGTTTGTTTATTCGCTAATACTTTCTTCCTTTGTTTAATAATTTAATATACTACTGTTATCATAGAATAAGTAATGCAAAACACTATTAACATCAAAGACGTCAATGACATAGTCATACGTTTCTCAGGCGACTCGGGAGATGGAATGCAGTTAACCGGCACTATCTTCTCAAACCTTTCGGCAATCTTTGGAAATGAGATTGCAACCTTCCCTGATTATCCGGCAGAGATACGTGCACCTCAAGGCACTTTATCCGGCGTATCAGGTTTTCAAGTACATTTAGGAAATAGAATCTACAATTCGGGAGACCTTTGCGATGTGCTGGTTGCAATGAATCCGGCAGCGCTAAAAGTAAATGCCAGACATTTAAGACCCGATTCGGTCATTGTAATCGATACAGATTCTTTTCAGAAAAGGGATTTGGAAAAAGCGTTATTTAAAACAGAAGATCCTTTCTCTGAACTTGGACTAACATCGCAGCAAATTATATCTGTACCAATAACCAGCCTGACCAAGGATAGCCTTGAAGGGACAGAATTGGACATGAAATCCAGAACAAGAAGTAAAAACATGTTTGCTCTCGGCCTAGTGTGTTGGCTATTCAACCGCCCGTTGGATGTAGCAAATCATATGTTATCTGCAAAATTTGCAAAAAAGCCGGCTCTTGTAGAAGCAAATCTAAAAGTGTTGGCAGATGGCTTTAACTATGGACATAATACAGACACAACTATATCATCATATCGTGTAGAAACAGTTAATGTAGAAAAGGGATACTATCTGGATGTAAACGGAAATACCGCAACAGCCTACGGATTGATAGCCGCAGCAGAAAATGCAGGACGCCAATTATTTTTAGGCTCATACCCTATTACACCTGCAACTGATATACTGCACGAACTTGTAAAATTTAAACAATTAGGAGTAAAAGCCATTCAGGTTGAAGACGAAATCGCCGGTGTTTGTACTGCTATCGGAGCTAGCTTTGCAGGATCATTAGCTGCAACTTCAACTTCAGGACCGGGTTTAGCTCTTAAAAGCGAAGCTATTGGTTTAGCCGTAATGGCAGAACTACCCTTAGTGGTTATAGATGTACAGCGTGGTGGCCCTTCAACCGGACTTCCAACCAAAACAGAACAAACAGACCTACGCCAAGCTCTTTACGGAAGAAATGGAGAAAGCCCTATTGTTGTTGTGGCAGGAGCCACTCCTACCGATTGTTTCGATATGGCTTACTGGGCTTCCAAAATTGCGCTGGAACATATAACACCTGTAATCCTTCTTACTGACGGTTACATTGCCAATGGTGCTTCGGCATGGCGTATCCCCGATACAGAAAAGTATCCGGCCATTACCCCTAACGATCAAACTCAGGTAGACGAGAGTGAATGGAGAAGTGCATTGAGAAATAATGAAACATATGCCCGCTATTGGGCTGCTGCGGGGACTCCGGGCTATATGCATCGTATAGGAGGACTTGAAAAAGATTACGATTCGGGCGCAATATCTACTGACGCAGCGAATCATCAAAAAATGGTAGACACGCGACAAACTAAAGTAGACAAGATAGCTGATTATATACCTCAACTGGAATTAATAGGTGGAGAAGATGCCGACCTATTGATAGTTGGATGGGGAGGAACTTACGGACATCTCCGCGAAGCAGTAGAAAAAATGAATGAAGCCGGGCATAAAGTGGCTCTTGCTCATTTCCGCTTCATTAGTCCTCTACCAAAGAATACTGCCGCTATACTTGGTAAATTCAAGAATATAATTGTAGCAGAGCAAAACAACGGGCAGTTTGCCGGCTATCTGACAGATAAAATTCCGGGACTGAAAGTTTCCCGTTACAACAAAGTAGAAGGTCAGCCATTCTCTATACATGAGTTGATCGATGCATTCACTAAAAAACTAGAAGAGTAAGTTATTATGGATACAAATTTAAAAATGGCCCCTTCTTTTTCGGCCAAAGATTATAAAAGTGATCAGTATGTCCGCTGGTGTCCAGGATGTGGAGACCATGCCTTGCTCAACTGTCTGCATAAAGCGATGTCTGAGTTAAGCATCGAACCTCATATGACTGCCGTTATATCCGGCATTGGATGTTCCTCTCGTTTGCCATATTATATGAATACTTATGGATTTCATACAATACACGGACGTGGAGCTGCGATAGCGACAGGAGTAAAAACTGCAAAACCAGAATTATCTGTATGGTTAGCAACCGGAGACGGAGACTGCCTGGCTATCGGAGGGAATCATTTTATACATGCTGTACGCCGCAATGTTGACATTAATATTTTACTGCTCAACAATAAAATATATGGGTTAACAAAAGGACAATTCTCACCAACCTCAGACAGAGGGTTTGTTTCAAAATCTTCTCCGTACGGTACAGTGGAAGATCCTTTTTACCCTGTTGAGTTAGCACTAGGCGCACGTGGAACATTCTTCGCACGCTGTATTGATGTTGACTTGGCAAATACGACAGAAATCCTTGTTGATGCTGCAAAGCACAAAGGCACATCGGTAATAGAAATATTGCAAAACTGTGTTATTTTCAATGATGCTATCCATAGCAACATTGTAGACAAGGCTTGGAGAGCCGAACGTACTATCTTATTGAAACATGGCGAAAAAATGTTGTTTGGAACAAATAACGATAAAGGCCTTGTGATGGATGGATGGAAACTTAAAGCCGTAACAATAGGTCAAGATGGTTATACAATAGATGATATCCTTGTACACGACGCCGAATCAGGAGATGATGTTTTACATCTCAAACTGGGTCTCATGGATCCCGAAAAAAATGGATTGCCTGTTGCATTAGGTGTTATCCGCGATGTAAAAGAGCCGACTTATGAAGCGGGTGTAGCTGGTCAAATAGAAGAAGTTCAAGCTAAAAATCCAATCAGAAAACTAAAAGATTACTTAATGACCAAAGATGTTTGGGAAGTAAAGTGATAGAATATCATACAATTACAAAGAGGCTTAGGGAAACTTGAGCCTCTTTTGTTTTTTATATTCACCACAAAATTATTATCTTTGCATTACCAAAACGTTTGTATAATCTGAAATAAGCTATACAAATGAACGAGCTAACAAATGGAGGGGGTATCCGAAACCAAGGGGTATCCTTTTTTTGTGCGCTTATGTGTCAACGATTACTTACTAAAACTATAAAAAGAGGAAGATGAACGAGAGAATAAAAGGTGGCTTACTTGTCTTTTTAGGGGCAGTCAGCTTTGGACTATTATCGACTATTGTAAAATTTGCCTATGAGCAAGGCTATACATTAGGTGAGATAACCGGGACTCAAAGTTTCTCAGGAATGGTAATACTTTGGGCTCTTTACATGATATCTACCAAAATAAAAAAACAAGGCAATAACACCAATGATGAAAAGGTGAATTCTGTCAACAGAACTAAATGGTGGAAGGTATGCATTGCCGGAACATTTACGGGACTTGTAGGTATTTTTTATTATCAATGCGTAAAACTTCTACCGGCATCCATCGCTATCATCTTACTGATGCAATACCTCTGGATTAGCATTTTGATCGAGGCTGTAGTGTTTAAGAAAAAACCTACTCGCAAACAACTCCTATTGCTATGTGTTGTTTTAGCAGGAACACTTTTAGCCGGAGGATTATTCAGTAGTACAATAGAGCTCAATTTAAAGGGTGTAATATTCGGATTATTAGCAGCAACAAGCTACGCCATATTCCTGATGACCAGTGGGCGTATCGGAAACGATTTACCTGTATTGAAGAAAAGCGCATTAATGATTACAGGGTCTTGTATTATGACTTTCATCATTTTCCCTCCACTATTCTTTTTCGACGGAACTTATCTCGATGGGTTATATCTATGGGGATTGAGTCTGGCTTTATTTGGAACAGTTGTTCCTCCATTTTTCTTTTCGATGGGGATACCCCGGGTAGGCGTATCTATCGGGGCTATACTTAGTGCCGCAGAACTTCCGGTAGCAACACTATCATCAGCTTTCATCCTAAAAGAAAATGTTGATGCGATTAAATGGGTTGGAGTAATATTGATACTTTTGGCTATCGTTGCCACCAATATAAAGACAAAGGACTTAGAAACAGAAGCGGAAACGGACTAGGCCTATTATTTCCATCCGTGATAATTTCGAGCATAATAGTAATCTATTGTGCCTTGTTTTATTTGTACTACAATATTTTCTATTTCGGCATCTCTGCCATCAGGTTCATATTCAGCTTTGAGGCTATTACCGAACAATCCGGCAAAAGCATTATAAACCCCGGCTTTAAAGCTACCTAATAATGCTTTGACAATATTATATGAAGATGTGTTACACTCTCTGTCTACAAGCTTTATCAAAATCTTACCCTGAGCTTTGGTCATCTTTTTCAACTTTGGCTTATATTCGGACGTCATAAATTTCTGAACATCCTCCAGGTATTTTTGTCGCTCTTTATCCGTAGGTAAAGTCTGCATATATTCATAAGTTTCGATAACGGCTTCAGCTATTTTACGTGCATACGGGTAGGTTATCCGAACGTCACGCACAAGCTTGGAGTATGCTTGTCTTTGTTTTTCATCCTTGAACTTCATCGGAGCAAAAACATAAACAGGATTCAGATTGAACATAGCAATAGTATCTCCCGTCTCGGATATAATAGCCATATCCCAGTATGTCTTACGTTCTGTTTGGGAATTTGCCACAACAGCCATAAGAAATAACAAAAACAAGATGGTTGCCTTTTTCATCCTTTGCTCTAATAACAGCGTCAAATATACGAGAAAAACAGAAACTTGAATATTAAATTATAATAATTTAATTGAAGTCTTTCAATTTAGAAAAGAGGCTAATTCCTTTAAAGTAATATGCAGTCAAAATACTTTTAGGATAGATAGTTGCAGGTTTCTTAACCACTGTCATCTTTAAATTTTCTTGTCTTGACTGACGATAGGCATGCCTGTTATTATAAAAATCCTTGTGTGCCCGGATAACCTCTTTTGCATTAGCATACTTACCCGTTACAGCAAACTGAAAAGCAGCGACATAGTCAAGAATCAATCGAATAGACATTGTTCTCTTGAGATGCTCCTGAGGCAGATTCTTATAAAGCATCAACAGATTATTCCTGAAATTCAGATAAGTTTTACGTGGACTCTCTTTTCTTAAGGTTGCGGCACCCACATGAAACACAGTAGATGATGGCAGACAAACGATACGTTTTCCACGACAATTTAACCGCCAACAAAGATCTATCTCTTCCATATGTGCAAAAAAAGACGCATCAAAACCTCCCGCATCAAAAAAGTCTTTAGACCGAATAACCAGACATGCCCCTGTAGCCCAGAGGATATCCATAGCTTCATTATACTGATCTTGATCTTTTTCTACATTCGAAAATATGCGTCCACGACAAAATGGATACCCATATTTATCGATAAAACCGCCCGAAGCACCTGCATATTCAAAATATTCTTTATTTCGCTGAGCTCTTATCTTGGGTTGAATAGCAGCTATATCAGGATTTTGATCCAGATAATCAATCATTGGTAGCAACCAATTCTCTGTAACCTCTACATCGGAATTTAGTAATACAAAATACTCAGCGTCTACTTCCTTCAGAGCCCGATTGTATCCATCAGCAAAACCATAGTTCTCCGATAATACAACACGTGTAATTTGTGGATATACATCTGTAAGGAAAGCAATAGAATCGTCAGTAGAACCATTATCAGCCACAACAATCTCAACATCCGGAAATGATGAATATCGTATTACTGAAGGCAAAAACTCTTCAAGTAATTTTCTTCCGTTCCAATTAAGAATTACTACAGCTGTTTTTTTCATTTATGATGATGTTGTATTTCCGCCACTTCCTGACGCGATCTTTTCCAACGTTTATGAGTCCACAACCAATAAGCAGGTTTTCTCAATATTGTTTTCTCCATTGCCCGAATATATGTTTCGGTTATCTTAAAGTCAGGCTCTTCAGCAGGATTATCACTTATCAATCTTACTGTTGCCCGATAATGCCCCCTACTCTCTTTTTGCATATCAAGATACACGACAGCAAAACCAGTCTGCTTTGCAATACGCTCTACCCCTGTAAATACAGCTGAATCCTGATTCAAAAAAGTAGTCCAATAATGAATATTGTTAATAGACGGCAACTGGTCGGCCATAAACCCAACCATAGTTTGCTTCTTGTCCCTTCGCAATTTGACTATTGTACGCAACGTTTCGTATCGAGGTATCCCTATTGAATCGAAACGACTCCTTATCTTCAAAAACAGGTCATCAAAAGCTTTATTCTTCAATGGCTTGTATATCTGAGCAAGAGCTATATTTTCTTCATCTTTGAAGTTAAGATTAATAGAAGTTACCCATTCCCAATTACAATAATGCCCTAGAAACATCAAGACCGAATTGCCACTTTTCATCAATTCGTCAACCTGTTCCATATTATCAAACTTCATACGCCTTTTCATTTCCTCATCGGATATATGCAACAACTTGATAGTTTCTACGAAGTAATCGCAAAAATGATGATAAAATTCCCGCTCAATCGAACGAAGTTCTTTCTTTGATTTTTCAGGAAAACTGTCGGAAAGATTCGTACGCACGACCTTTAGCCGATAGCCTGCTACTATATACACCCAAAAGTAAAGGATATCAGACAAAACATACAATGCCTTGAAGGGCAATAACGCATGGAGATATGTCCAACTATATATTATACAATATAGTATTCTGTTCATTTTATTCCTTATCCTTCAACCAGAGCAGTTTTCACACTATTAAACTCTCCTAAAGTAATCATTTTTATTTCATTTGCCTTGTTGGGCATATATGGAGTTTCCACTTTTATATAATTTTCGGTGAAACCATACATCACATCATCGTGCTGAGTATGTTCAAATAGCACCTTCCGGTTTGTACCCTTTTGCGACTGATAAAAATCATATAGCTTTTTATCCGACAAATCCAGTAAAGCTTTGCAACGAGCATGTTTTGTTTTCGGGTCTACCTCATGATCTATTTTTAGAGCCTGCGTATTCGGACGCTCCGAATATGTAAACACATGTAGTTGTGAAAAATCCAAACTTTCTAAAAACAATCTGGCCTCTTCAAAATACTCATCTGTTTCGCCACGTGTACCGACAATCACATCGACACCAATAAATGCATCCGGTATTATAGATTTTATTTTTTCTACTTTATGACGGAAAAGAGCAGTATCATAACGACGGCGCATCAATTTCAGAACTGCATCTGAGCCCGATTGCAATGGAATATGAAAGTGTGGGGCAAAGCGTTTTGATGTAGCGACAAATTCAATTATTTCGTCGGTCAGCAGATTAGGTTCTATTGAAGAGATTCTAAAACGTTCGATACCTTCTACCTCATCTAAAGCTTTTATCAGATCAAAAAAAGTTTCGCCTGTAGTTCTGCCAAAATCACCAATATTCACCCCAGTGAGTACAATTTCTTTACCTCCTTTTGTCACTACTTCTTTTGCCTGATCGACCATACTCTCGATTGCCCCGTTACGGCTACGTCCACGAGCAAAAGGAATGGTACAGAAAGAACAAAAATAATCACATCCGTCTTGCACCTTCAAAAAATAACGTGTACGATCATCTTGAGAACACGAAGGAACAAATGATTTTATGTGATTGGTCTTTGATGTGTGAATCACACCTTTGTCCTTTTTCTTTAATTCATCGAGATATGCAACAACGTCAAGTTTTTGCTCCGACCCTAAAACAATATCCACCCCATCAATACCAGCTATATCTTCCGGCTTAAGCTGTGCATAACAGCCGGTTACGATCACATAAGCTCCCGGGTTTTCTTTTATAAGTTTACGAACGGCTTGTCTACATTTTTTATCTGCGAATTCTGTAACAGAGCATGTATTTATGACACAAATATCAGCCACTTCGCTCTCACGAGCTCTACGAACCCCAACCTGCGACAACTGCCGGCCTATTGCCGAAGTTTCAGCAAAGTTCAGCTTGCAGCCGAGGGTTAAGTAAGCAGCTTTTTTATTTTCAAATATAGAATTATCTATCATTGTATAAGAAACATCTAATTAAGTAATATTAAACACAATAGAATCCATTCTTGTTTGTATTCTATCGAGAAACAGCGCATAAAAGAGCACAAAATTACGCATTTTAGTACAATTTTAGGCATAAAATAGTTGCAGATTGTACCCTTTATATTATTTTTGCACAAAAAGACGAAAAATGAGCAATATTTTAACTAATATAGACTGTTAATATACTGCTAATCTGTGCCCTAAAATAAAGAACGAACCAAATATTTATTTATGATCAAAGAAAATCTCATTTCTCTATATGAAAATAGTTTCAAAAACAACTGGGAACTAAAAGGTCTGTCAGACTATTCCGAAAAGAAAACTTTATATTACAAAGACCTAGCCAGAGAAATAGCCCGTGTACATATTTTGTTAGAAGAGGCGCAGATAAAAAAGGGAGATAAAATAGCTTTAATAGGAAAAAACAACATTCCTTGGTGCACAGTCTACTTGGCAACACTTACCTATGGAGCAGTAATCGTACCCATCCTTCAAGATTTTCATGCAGATAGCATTCAGCATATCATCAACCACTCCGAATCGAAATTATTATTTACCGGCTCTCAAATATGGGATTCTTTAGATGAGGATTCAATTCCATCTATCAGAGCTTCTTTTTCCATTAATAACCTGCAATATAAATGTCTACATGAGCAAAAAGGCGAAAAATTATCTCAAATAGTAGATAGCCTCGATCAAAAAATGGAAGAGAAATACCCGAATGGATATACACTCAACGATATTAAATATGCTGAAGTTGACAATTCGGAGGTGGTTCTCATAAACTATACATCAGGAACAACCGGATTTAGCAAAGGTGTAATGCTTACCGCTAATAATTTGGCTGGAAACATCACGCATGCACACTACTTAAAATTACTATTCAGAGGACAAGATATAGTTTCATTCCTGCCATTAGCACATGCCTATGGTTGTGCATTCGAATTTCTATACTCGCTAACAGAAGGAGCACATACGACATTACTAGGAAAAGCTCCATCACCTAAAATTCTATCCGAAGCTTTTGCTGAAATCAAACCTCACCTTATAATATCGGTACCTCTGGTTATTGAGAAAATTTACAAAAAGGCCATTTTACCTAAAATAGAAAAACCAGCAATAAGAACAGCCCTGAAAATTCCAATTATTAAAGATCAGATTTATGCAAAAATAAAAAAAGGTCTGATGGAAGCTCTTGGAGGAAATTTCCACGAAGTGATTATTGGAGGAGCCGCCCTAAATGGAGAGGTTGAAGCGTTTTTACATAAAATAAAGTTTCCGTTCACTGTCGGCTATGGCATGACTGAGTGTGCTCCACTTATTTCATACGATCATAATTACGACTTCATTCCTACATCTTGTGGAAAAATCCTTGATAATATAATGGAAGTGCGTATAGACTCGACTGACCCATATTCGATTGTCGGGGAGATACAGGTTAGAGGAGAGAACGTAATGAAAGGATATTATAAAAACGAAGAGGCTACAAAAGCAGCTTTCACAGAAGACGGATGGCTAAAAACAGGAGACCTAGGAACCATAGACAAAAATAATAGAATCTTCATCAGGGGACGTAGCAAAACAATGCTACTCGGGCCTAGCGGACAGAATATTTTTCCTGAAGAAATAGAAGCTCGTTTAAATAATATGCCTTTTATTCTCGAAAGTTTGGTTGTAGAACGCAACAGTAAACTAGTGGCACTAGCACATCCAGATTATGAAACTATGGATATAGCGCACATTGATCAGGAAATGTTGCCGGCCATTATGGAACAAAACCGACAAAACCTGAATAAACAGCTTGCTAGCTATGAAAATATAACTGCGATACAGATTTATCCCAGTGAATTTGAAAAAACTCCCAAGAAAAGCATAAAAAGATATCTGTATGACAACTAGCAACTTACGGCAGAACAAAATGCTTAAAAAAAGCTACTTAGAAAAAAATAAAAAAAAACACTAAAAAAAACATAATTATGCTATACAACATGTAAAGAAATATATATATCTTTGCATCGTGTTATCAGAAATAACTCAAATACATTTACCGTTTAAGTTTTAATAGAAAAGAAAATGAAAAAATTAGTTTTATTCGCTGTTGTTGCTGTTGCAATTTCTCTTGCATCATGTGGAGATAACAAAGCTAAAGAAGAAGCTGCTGCTAAAGCTAAAGCTGATTCAATCGCTGCTGTAGAAGCTCAAGTTGCTGCTGAAGCTGCTGCTAAAGCTCAAGCTGACTCTATCGCTCAAGCTCAAGCTCTTGCTGATTCTCTTGCTGCTGCTGTAAAGAAATAATAAGCAACTAGCCAAAAGATTACAAACCTGTATGAGTATACTCATATGGGTTTTTCTTATTTTTACGATAAGACTTTAGCCATTTTCACAATACAAAGAAGATAATTACTATCTTCGTATGTTTTTTTACACAAACATCTGACTTCATAAATTCATAATGGAACCTAAAAAAGAATATTGGGATATAAAGATTGAACCACGTGGCAGTAATTTCTCCCTTAACTTAAAAGAAGTGTGGCAATATCGAGACCTGCTTCAAATGTATGTTCGTCGAGATATAGTAACAATATACAAACAAACTGTTCTAGGCCCCTTATGGTTTATTATACAGCCCATATTAACGACCATCATGTTCATGTTTGTATTTGGCAACATAGCCCAAATACCAACAGATGGTTTACCTCAACCCTTATTTTACCTGTCGGGTATATTATGTTGGAATTATTTCTCAGACTGTCTAGGCAAAACGTCGGGTACATTTCTCAGCAATGCCGGAGTATTCAGTAAAGTATATTTCCCTCGTTTAGTTGTGCCAATATCTGGGGTTATATCTAATCTTGTTAGATTTGCAATACAGTTTCTATTATTTCTTGGCGTATACATTTATTACAACTCTACCGGCAGCAATATAACGCCTAATGCTTACGCTTTCCTTCTTCCTTTACTTATAATAATGATGGCTGGACTCGGATTGGGATTTGGAATCATTATATCCTCTGTAACGACAAAATATAGAGATATGGCTATCCTTTTTGGGTTTATCATCTCCTTGTGGATGTACGCCACTCCTGTAATTTATCCACTATCGGTAATGACCGAGAAATACGAGAAATATATGTGGATTATTCAACTTAATCCGCTGACTTCAATAGTAGAGACTCTAAGGTTCGGTTTCATGGGAGCGGGAACGTTTAGTTGGTTCTGGCTAGGATATAGCTTTGTAGTTATGATTGTTACGATTATAATAGGCTCATGGGTTTTTAACAAAGTAGAACGTAGCTTTATTGATGTAGTATAATGGAAATTACAGAACTTAGAAAAGAATACTATGCCTTGAATAAGTCATATAAGAAGAAATTAATTTTTCATCTTGGTGCTGATGCTGGTTTTTTTTCAGAGTACAACAATATGATATTAGCAATATTGTATTGTTTAACAAATAAAATACAATTTGTCTTATATTCCGAAGATGCCAATTTCGGTTATAAAAAGGGATGGACTGACTACTTTCTTCCATTTTGTGATGAGGTGAATGATAATTTCCATAAAAAATACAATTTTAGGGATTATGATTTTCTCCAGAAAAGACTAAATAGAAAAGACAAATTTAAAATCAAACTTTATAAAACTCTTAATAGAGTGAACTTTTTAACTCAGGATCTATGGCTTCAAATAAGGGATAGGAGTCACGAGAATGAAATCTATAATATTCCTGAATTAGGCATCATAAATAGCTCGTTAATAGCAGCATGCAGAAGCCTCATTGATATCACATGGAAGTATGAAGCTAAAACAGACTCTACAATAAAAAATAGGATAAATTCTTTAAATTTACCCACAGAATATATTGGTTTCCATATACGGAGAGGAGATAAAAACATAGAGCATAAATCAACAGGGACAGTTTTATATTTTGAGAGAATCAAAGACCTTAATATAAAAAACATTTTCATATCGACAGATGACTATAATGTTATACTCGAGGTAAAAAATGATTTATATAAACATTGGAATTTTTTCTCACTATGTAGAGAAGATCAGCTTGGATACGACCACGAGTTATATAAAAAATTAGATAAAAATCGGATAAAAGAAGAACAAATCGATCTATTAACATCAATAGATGTGCTTTCCAACAGTCACTATTTTATAGGTACATTTAGTTCGAACATTGGGATGTATATGGGTATGAGAATGGGCGTAAAGAAAAGTATGAGCGTTGATATAACTTGGCAGATATGGTAAACAATCAAATAAAACTACCTATAAGTGCAATCGTTACAGGATATAACGAAGGCTATATACTTGAAGATTGTTTAAAGTCCATTTCTTTTTGTGACGACATCATATATGTAGATCTAAAATCGGCCGATAATTCAAAGGAAATCGCTACAGAACAAGGAGTTACAATTATCGAACATGGGAGAGTTCCAATGGTAGAAATCATACATGAGGAGTTGCAGCATAAAACAAAACATGACTGGATACTAACTATTGATCCGGATGAACGTCTTAGCCCTGAAATTTGTTTAGATATAGAAAAGCTTTTCGAGAATGGAATTTCTGACGAAATAGGAGCCATATTAGTCCCATGTGTGTACTATTATAAAAAACACAGATTAATAGGTACCCGATGGGGAGGTATACACTCCCGATGGCTGATATTTCATAAAGATCGATGTAAGATGAGCGGTATTGTACATGCAGGGAGAACCGTTTCAGAGCCGTATGAGCCTTACTTTATACCTTTCACCGGTAAAAACATTGATCATCATTACTGGATGCTTAGTTTCAAACAATTGAACGAGAAGCATTCGAGATACCTAAAGCTAGAGGGAGAGTCGCGTAACTTTATGGGCTTTGTGGCATCGAAGAAAAAAATATTAAAAAGACCGTTGAAAGCATTTCATTCCTGCTTTATAAAGGACAAAGGGTATAAAGACGGATTTTATGGATTTATTTTATCATGCTTCTGGGCATGGTACGACACAACAGCGGAAATAAAACTGTATAAATATCAAAAACAACATAGAAAACAATTCTAAAATGTCAGATATAGCAATAAAATTTGAAAATATTTCGAAACAATATCGGCTGGGTCTAATTGGTACAGGTACGATATTACATGACATAAACAGATGGTGGTATACTGCAAGAGGTAAAGAAGATCCTTATCTAAAAATAGGTGAAGTAAATGACCGTTCATCCAAAGGTAACAGTAAATATGTATGGGCACTGAAAGATATTACTTTCGATGTAAAACAGGGAGAAGTCGTAGGTATCATCGGTAAAAACGGTGCAGGAAAATCTACTTTGCTCAAAATATTATCGCGGGTAACATCTCCTACAACCGGTAGCATTAAAGCCAAAGGACGGATCGCATCTTTGTTAGAAGTAGGTACAGGTTTTCACCCGGAGTTAACTGGTCGTGAGAATATTTTCATGAATGGCTCCATAATGGGAATGAACAAAGCCGAAATAAAAAGTAAAATGGACGAAATAGTCGACTTTGCAGGTGTTGAGAGATACATTGATACTCCTGTAAAACGTTATTCTTCGGGGATGACCGTTCGCTTAGGCTTTGCAATTGCAGCCCATTTGGAACCAGAAATTTTGGTTGTGGATGAAGTGCTTGCTGTAGGCGATGCCGAGTTTCAAAAAAAGGCAATAGGAAAAATGCAGGATGTATCGAGAGGGGAAGGAAGGACTGTATTGTTTGTTAGTCATAATTTAAATGCTGTAGCGAACCTCTGTAATAGAGGAATAGTTTTAAAAGATGGAGGCCTGTTTTTTGATGGTTCTTGCTATGATGCCATAGATGCTTATACAAGAGAGCGAAATACAATGAAATCATACAATCTAAAAATTCTAAGAGAAAATAAAGATGCATGGTTTACAGGATTTCGTGTTTTGAATGAGAATATGGAGGAATATTCAGAAAGCATGTCTGTATGTCATTTCGAAATAGAAATAGAGTCTACCAAAGAAATTTCAGGCATAAATATAGGAATAGGAATAAATGATACAAGAGAAGTAAGGCTATTTACCCTATTTAGTGATTTTTTCAGAAAATCATACGACTTGAAAAAAGGAATTAATAAAATGGTATGTACAGTTGAGTCACTACCTCTTAAACCTGGAGAATATATGGTTGAACTGTTCTTAGGGACAAGCCATGTAACTCTTGATTACTATAAAGAGCCCTTATTTATAGAAATTCTAAATTCTAAAAACATTGGAAACTTAGTTTTGCCAACAGCATCACAAGGTCATTTTATTATAAATCAGAAATGGGGATAAAAATGGATAATATAAAAGACTTACAAGAAGAACTATTTTGTTTAAGATTTGAATTAGAGACACTTTCTGAGCATTTGGTAAAAGATAACTTGGAAAGGATGTTACCAAATTTTAGTAGAAGTATTATCGAATATACACACAAAGAGCGATATAAATTGATAACAGACATAGTAGAGAACAAAGAGGTAATAGACATAGCTTGCGGAACAGGATATGGCTCTTTCTATCTTGCCCGACATGGCAATGTAAAAAATATTACAGGCTATGATCTGAGTTCTGATACTATCAGATATGCATCTCACCGATATAAACATCCCAACCTTTCTTATAAGCAAGGCGATGCAGAAAAACTAGAAGTTGATAATAAGGTTGATGTGATTGTAAGTTATGAAACTATCGAACATTTGCCTAATTATAAAGCCTTCCTGGAAGCTATAAACAAAAATCTAAAAAGAGAAGGACTTTTTATTGTTTCAACTCCTATATCCCACTTAGAGATAGATGAACACCCACATAATCCATATCATATTAGAGAGTGGGGCTTCCAATCGTTTCAAAATACAATATCTTCTCATTTTGATATTGAAACAGTTTATGTTCAACTATATCAACATTGTATAGCCAATGATAAGATAATGACTGATTTTCGGAATAATATCGGTTTTATTCAGAAATTCAGAAATAAAATCCGGAAAAAGATAAGGGGAAGTGAATATATTCCACCCCTTTATAATCTATGGGACGATAAATCGAATTATCCGGTTATTGAAAAATATCAGGGACAATATAAGCCTGAAGACCTTGGCTCTAAATATATTGGATATCAGATAGTTGTTTGCAAAAGTAAAGTTTAAATAAATGAAGATAATAGCGATTGTTGTCACATATAATGGCATGAAGTGGTACAAAAACTGTTTTGACAGTCTAAAATACTCTTCTATCCCAATTGAAACTGTTGTTATTGACAATAAATCGACTGATGATACAATTGAGTATATCAAGGATAATTATCCAGAAATTGTATTGATCGAAAACACTGAAAATTTAGGATTCGGCAAAGCTAACAATATAGGATTAAAGTATGCTTTAGAGCAAAATGCAGACTATGTCTTCCTTATAAATCAAGATGCTTGGGTATATGTCGACACAATTCAGAAACTTGTATCAAAAATGCAGGAATTCCCTAAGTATGGTATATTGAGTCCTATTCATTTGACCGGCTCTGAAAGAAAACTAGATTATAACTTTTCGATGCAAATCCAACCACCTTTTTGTCCTAACTTGATTTCTGATTTTATTGTAAATGGGAAAGCTGAAGATAAAATCTATCCCATAAAATTTGTAAATGCAGCTTTGTGGCTAATGTCTAAGAGATGTATTAACACAATTGGCGGATTTGATCCTATATTTCCACATTACGGAGAGGACAATAATTATATTGACAGGCTGGAATACCATGGACTCGAGAGAGGTATTTATCCTCAAACGTATGGAGTCCATGACCGGGAACTTAGAAATAATGTTCAGACCACTAAACAAAAAAAGAATTTTGAGTTGATTAGCTATTTAATTATTTTGACAAGGTTACAGTCTTCATATAAAAGATTATTCTTTAAATCCCTTTTGTTAATATCCATAGATTTATATAAGAATTTACTCCGTCTCTCATTTAAAAATTTTGTTATAAATACTAACTCTTTATTTTCGATGATACAGCTAACACCACATATTCTAAAAAATAGAAAAATGGCTAAAATTAAAGGAACTTGTTTTTTACGATGAAAATCTTACATATCAATACCTACGATACCGGTGGTGCGGCAAATGCATGTTTACGCATCCATAAAGGTCTCCTCGACAAAGGAGTAGATTCAAAAGTATTGGTGCTATATAAGTCCAAAGAATTCTCTGAAGTATACGAGTTTAACTATTGGGAAAATACGAAGAATAGGCTACAACGATTTCTAAAAAGGCGGAAATATAATCGTTATAAAGAGAAAATGGATCAATTAAATAATTTTAAGGAAAAATATCCCGTCGAAATTTTCTCTTGCCCTAAGACAATATTCGATATAACAGAGCATCCATTATACAAAGAGGCTGATATAATACAACTTAATTGGGTTGCGGGATTTCTTGATGAACCCGTTTTTTTTCAAAAAAACACAAAGCCTGTTATATGGAGAATGCCTGATCTGTATGCATGCGGAGGAGGTTATCATTACGAAAAAGGTTTCCCATTTGAAATATATCAAGAATTACTCCAGCAAAACTATGGTATACGTAAAAAATGTCTTAAAAGAAAGACAATTAACTATGTTGCTATTTCGAATTGGGTAAAACAAAAAGCAGAAGAAAGCAAGGTCTTAAAGGGGCAACCTGTTACGGTGATACATAACGGAATTGATCTTGATATTTTCAAACCTTACGATAAAAAATCGGCACGTAAAGAATTGAATATCCCCCAAGATGCAAAAATCATATTAATGGGGGCACAGTCATTATCGACCCCAAGAAAAGGGACATCGTTGTTATTGGAAGCCATAAATAAAATTACAGATAATAATATCCTTTTTTACGGCTTCGGGTCAAATGAAAATATAGATAAAAGAATAAATCCTTTAGGCTTTATCAAAGATGAAGAGCTTTTGGCAAAGATTTATTCAGCTGCCGACTTATTCGTAATGTCTTCTATTGAAGAAGCTTTCGGACAAGTATTTATTGAATCTTTAGCCTGTGGGACTCCCGTTGTTTCATTTCCTAACGGAGGAGGAATAGATATAATCAAAAATGGATTTAATGGTTTCTTGGCAGAAGATTTCACAAGTGACAGTCTTGCTGAAGCGATAAATAAGGCTTTGGATACGACCTTTGATAAAGATGCAATCAGAAAAGATATCATAGAAAGATTTAATATCGAAGATAAAGCAGATCAATATATTCAACTATACAAAGATATTCTGTCGAAATGAAACTATCTATCATAACAATTAATTACAATAATGTTTCAGGTCTAGAAAAGACCATTAAAAGTGTTTTGTCCCAAAGTTATCAAGATTTTGAATATATTGTTATAGATGGAGGTTCTGCCGACAGGAGCAGGGAAATATTAGAATCTTATTCAGAACAAATAGACTATTGGATCAGTGAACATGATAATGGTATCTATAATGCTATGAATAAAGGTATCCGGCAGGCCACGGGACAGTATCTGCATTTTCTAAATTCTGGGGATACTTATGCCTCGGATTCCGTGCTTGAAAATGTATTTCGCAATAAAGAATATAAAGCCCCGATACTAAGAGGCATACAGATATGCGATTGCGGAACTCATCAGTTTAGGTGGTATAATCACGGACTGGAAGATATAACATTATATCATTTATATGTTGATACCTTGCAGCATCAAGCAACATTTATAAATGCTACACTGTTTAAAAAATATGGGCTGTATGATGAAAAATACAGAATCGGATCGGACTGGAAATTCTTTATTCAGGCTATATTGGGCGGAGAGTCATCTTTTTATCTGAATATAGATATAGTGATATTCGATATGACCGGAATAAGTAATAATCCGAAATATAAAAAGCTTATGCATGAAGAAAGAGCTATGATTATGGATGAGCTTATTCCCAAAACTATTCAACGAGACTATGACCGATTGATTTCTTTGGATAAACAGATGAGAGAAGATGCTTCATATTATTATGTTATCGATTTGGTCAAGAAAAATAAAATCCCGTATTTTTGTGTCAGGGTGTTGAATAAAATTTATAAAATATTGGGATATAATTGATGAAAAAGATATTAATAATAACGCAAGAAATACCCTATCCACTTACAACAGGAGGTAGGCAGGGTGTATTCCATTTCATTGATAAGTTGCACGATGAATACGAAATAGCTGTTTTATTTCCTCTTTTTTTCGAAGCAGACAAATCATCCCTGAAATATCTGGAAGAGAGATGGAAGAATGTGAAATTTTATCCTTTTCACGATAGTATTTCTACGACTATTCCAAAAAGCAAATTATCGAAATTATATAATGGCTTGCGCGATTTCCGGTTTGCAGTAAGAAAACTGTTAAAGAGGAAAAATACAGTTATATACGCTTCTGATCCTATTAGAGACAGGAGCACATTGAGTACATCTATCTCGATTATAAATTGGAGAGGCTATGTGAATTATATTTCAGAAGTTGTAAAAAATGATTTTGATATAATACAAGTCGAATTTTACGATTTCATTTCTCTAGTTCATATATTACCTTCTAGTGTAGAAAAAATATTTGTACACCACGAACTTCGGTATATAAGGAATAGCATAGAAATGTCATTTTTCAAAGAAATCTATCCTTACGACAGATATATGTTCGATATGTCGAAGCAGTACGAACTAGACACGTTAAAATTGTATGATAAGATTATAACTGTAACAGACATAGATAGAGACAAACTACAAATAGAACTCCCGACAAAAGCTATATTTAGTTCGCCATCGATGGTTAATATACCAGACAATATTCCTGATTACAAATACGAATTTAACAATAGACTTACATTTGTTGCTAGTTCATCACATTTTCCGAATTTAGATGGTGTAAAATGGTTTTTATCCGAAGTCTGGATTATTTTACAAAAAAAATACCCAGTTCTCGAGTTACACTTAATAGGAAAGGGATGGACGCCGGAAATGTTTAAGAATCTAAACCTTTCGAATGTATATTTTGATGGTTATGTAGAAGATTTAGGATTGGTTCTACCAAACAGTATTACCATCGTCCCTATCCGTATAGGCAGTGGGATGAGAATGAAAATACTCGAAGCGGTTCATTATAAGATACCTTTTGTTACCACCACAGTAGGTGTTGAAGGTTTAAGCTTTGCCGATGGACAGGATTGCTATATCGCCGATAAGCCCGAAAATTTTGCAGAGGCTATTGCAACATTGATCGACAATGAAGATAAAAGACAAGATTTTATTCATAATGCATACGTTGTATTGCAAAATTCATTTAATAATGAATCGCTCGTAGATAGACGGCGATTCATATATGAAGCTAACTCTAACTAATTAATATGGTTTCTGTTATTCTCCCGACATATAATCACGCTCCTTATCTGAAGCAACGGATTGACTCTATTCTGAATCAAACGTATAAGGATTATGAATTGATCATTCTGGACGATTGTTCTCCGGATAATAGTCGGGATATCATAGAATCTTACAGAAACAATCCGCATATAAGCCATATTATTTATAATGAGACCAATTCAGGATCTACGTTCAAGCAATGGAAAAAAGGTATAGAATTAGCCAAAGGAGAATATATTTGGATAGCCGAAAGTGATGATTTTGCCGATGTTACATTCCTCGAAAAGGCGATAGATTCGATATATGAATACAATTCTGTTCTATGTTTCTCACAAACTACCATTGTAAATGAAAACAATGAAGAAGTCGTGAAACAACCAGCTATATTGCGAGGAGAATGCATAAACCTTGATCAATTTACAAAAGGCTATTTACTCTTTAGCAACCCTGTATGCAATGCCAGCATGGTTGTCTTTCGCAAAGATGCATTGGACGAAACAGTTTGGGACCGGATTACCGAACTTAGATATTGCGGTGATTGGCTATTATGGGGTTCATTTAAAGGAGAAGCTAATACTACAGTTTCAGAAGTAAAAGAATATTTGAACTTTTTCCGCACGCACTCCGTTAACGTTTCCAACAGGTCAGAAACAAACGGACTGGGAATCATTGAAGGATACAAAGTATCAAAAATCATTAGCAACAGGCTCAGGATAGAACGAAACAAGGAATATTCTCTAAAATGGTATTATAAATGGCAGGAGCACAAACTAAGATTTTCTTACTCGCCCTCTCTAAATAGAAAAATATTAAGTATGTTTATAAAAAATCAGCCTCGGGTAGCCTTCCTTGAATTAAAAAGGTTGATATCAAGACTAATAAACCGATGAAGCTTTCAATTATCACAATAAACTACAATAACGTTTCCGGATTAAAAAAAACCGTTGAAAGCATTATTTCCCACCATTCAGAGGATATGGAATATTTGGTCATTGATGGCGGTTCTACCGATGGAAGCATTGATATTATAGAGAAGAACAAAGATAAGATAAGCTATTATGTCAGTGAACCCGATTCAGGGATCTATAATGCCATGAACAAAGGCATAAGACAAGCTAAAGGAGAGTATCTCCTGTTTATTAACAGCGGTGACACCATTCGCCCCGATGCTGACATAAAGGCTATAATCAGCTTACTTGACGGAGTAGAAATCATCTATTTCGATCTAGAGATAGCCGATTCAAAAGAGGGAAATAACTATATAAAGAAATATCCGAATCAACCCGATTTCAAATATTTCGTTGAAGATACATTACCTCATCCCGGATCATTTATCAGAAAAGAATTACTGGAATCATACGGGTTTTATTCCGAAAACTTTAAAATAGTCGCTGACTGGGCTTTCTTCATGGATAGTATATGCATCCGAAAAAGTACATATAAACATATCAACAGCTATTTCTCTACATTTTATCTTGATGGAATTAGTTCAGACGAAAAAAACAGACAGTTACTTTTTGATGAAAGGAACGCTCATATACAAAAAGCATATCCTACATTTTACAGTCTTTATAAAGAGTGGTGCGACACTAAAATGGAATTATACAAATTAAAAACATCTACCAGTGTCGGATACCTGAAAAAAATAGGTTTTCTGAAATGGCTAAAAATATAAAAGTATGAATCCGATTATATCCGTCATAATGCCTTGCTACAATCAGGCACAGTATATGCCAGATGCCCTGCAATCTCTTCTTGATCAGGACTATCCTCATTGGGAATGTATTATGGTAAATGATGGTTCATCTGACAATACTGAAGAAGTCGCACAACAATGGATGGCGAAAGATAGTCGGTTCAGATATTTCAAAAAAGAAAATTCAGGTGTATGCAACACTCGCAACTACGCTGTAAAAAAAGCTATCGGAGAATATATCATCCCTCTCGATGGAGACGACAAGCTCGGTCCTCAATATTTCAGTGAAGCTATCGAAACATTCACTAAAGATCCTGAGGTCAAGTTGATATACTGCGATACAATATTGTTTGGAGATCGGAACGAAATGATTTACAATCCCCCTTTCGTTTTTGAAAAGATGCTGACCGGAAACTTGATACATAATTCTGCTATTTTCAGAAAATCCGATTTCATCGAATCAGGAGGATACAATCCGAATATGATATATGGTATCGAAGACTGGGAATTCTATTTATCTCTTTTAAAACCAAATTATAAAGTAGTCAAGCTAAACAATTTTCACTATTACTATCGGATAAAAGCGAAATCTCGCTCAGTAGGAGTTAATACACATAAAGAAAGAAACGACGCCATGCTTCTGCAAATGTTTAAAAATCATGTACCTTTGTTTCTTGAATATTTTAATCCGATCAGAGATAGAATAAATGCCGAAACATATAAAGAAGAGCTTCATTGGCACTACCATACCATAGATTATCGGATAGGACGAATGATTTGTACGCCATTTCGACTTGTAAAAAAAGCTTTTAGGAAACTTTTTTCCAGATAAAGAGCCTCAATACAAAACTATTATGAAAATAAGTGTTATACTCATTACATATAACCATTCCCAATATATACGTCAGACGCTTGAAAGCATACTGATGCAACAAACTTCACATGACGTGGAAATAATTGTTGCTGACGATTGTTCTCCAGATAATACTGTTGAGATAATAAAAGAATATCAGGACAAGACAACATTTACTTTCACTTTTTTAGATGGAGAAAAAAATCTTGGTTATATACGAAATTATCAACGTGCCTTTGCTGCCTGTTCCGGTGATTATATAGCTATAATGGAAGGTGATGATTATTGGTTTACTGCAAATCATTTGCAAAATCACATCAATCATTTGGAAAGCCTACCGAAGTCGTCAATGAGCTTCAATAGACATGTTCGTTTGTTTATAGAAGAAAACCGAGAGGAAATATTTGACTGGAATGGGAACGAAGATTACGAGTTTGTTACTACTGAAGATTTAGCTCTTGGAAACCGCATCGGAAATCTTTCTTGCTGTGTGTTCAGAGGTGATTTAATTCGCGATATAGACCCGAAACTTTTCGATATGGAAATAGCAGACTGGATGCTTGGTATGTATATGGGACAGTGGGGGCCACTACTATATTTGAAAGTAGTAACTTCAGTTTATCGTATCCATAATAAAGGACAATGGTCACAGATGGATTCCAAAGCCGCTGATATAAAAATCATTAACCTAATAGATGAATATGACAAGTATTTTAATTATAAATATACAAAATCATTCAGAAAACATAGGCGTAGACTGGAGATTCCTATCTATGGAGATAATTCTCTAAGCAGAAGAATAAAAAACGTAACGCCCGACTTTATAAAAAAAATATATAGAAAGTTATGAGTAAAAAAATAATAACCGTAACTCAACCTGCAATTCCACCGTTGGAAGAATTCATCCCTTATTTAGAGAAAATATGGGATAATAAATGGTTGACAAATAACGGTCCTTTCCACGAACAATTCGAAAAAGAGCTAGCCGAATATTTAGGCGTAAAATATATATCCGTTTTTGCGAATGGAACATTAGCTCTTATTACGGCTTTGCAAGCCTTAAGAATTACCGGCGAAGTCATAACTACTCCTTTCAGCTTTGTGGCCACAACGCATTCGCTATGGTGGAACAATATCAAGCCTGTATTTGTCGATATAGAAGATGAATACTATAACATCGATCCTAAAAAAATAGAAGCAGCCATCACTCCGCAAACAACAGCCATTATGCCTGTCCATGTCTATGGAAATCCGTGCAATGTAGAAGAAATTCAAAGAATTGCAGACATATATGGCCTACGCGTTATCTATGATGCCGCACATGCTTTTGCAGTAAAAAAAGACGGACATTCGGTGATGAATTGGGGCGATTTATCAATTCTCAGTTTCCATGCTACAAAAGTCTATAATACAATCGAAGGTGGTGCTATTGTCTGTCAAGATGAAAAAACAAAGCAACGCATTGACCTATTAAAGAATTTCGGCTTTAGGAACGAGACTACAGTGATTGAACCGGGTATTAATGCAAAAATGAACGAATTGCAGGCAGCCTATGGTTCATTACAACTAAAGCATATCGATAATTACATCGCCAAGCGACTTCAACTGGCAAAGTTATATGACTCACTTCTGAAAGATGTTCCGGGAGTAAAATTCATGAAAGTGGCTGAAGGTGTAGAACATACTTATCCCTATTATCCTGTACGTATCAATACAGCCGAATATGGTCTGTCTCGGGACGACATATATTTCAAATTACAAGAATATGATATTTTCGGACGCCGCTATTTCTATCCACTAATCAGCGATTTTCCTACCTATAAAGGACTGCCTTCTGCTAGTGTGGTTAATCTTCCCGTGGCAGGAGAAGTATCGAAAGAAATCGTTTGTCTACCGATGTATGCCAATCTTGAATTTGAAGATGTGGAAAAAATATGCGATTTAATAAAAAATAAACCTTGGATAAAATGAAGTTAGGGATAATGCAACCTTACTTTTTGCCATATATAGGATATTTTCAGTTGTTGAATGCAGTTGATAAATACGTGATATATGACAACATACAATTCACAAAAAAAGGTTGGATCAATCGCAATCGTATATTACAAAACGGAAAAGATACGTTAATTACCATTCCTGTCGAAAAAGACTCAGACTACCTGAATATCTGCCAACGTTCGGTTTCATCGGGTTTTGATAGAAAGAAACTACTAAATCAAATTAAAGAATCTTATCGTAAGGCTCCTTATTTTAATGAAATAATGCCTCTGATAGAAGAGATAGTAAATTATAATGACAATAATCTGTTCAACTACATATACCATTCCATCGTGAAAATATGCGATTATCTGAAGATTGATACAGAGTTTATAATATCATCAACGATCGATATCGATCATTCGCTGAAAGGACAGGAGAAAGTAATTGCTATTTGCAAAGCATTAAGTGCAACTGAATATTACAATGCAATAGGCGGACAAGAATTGTATTCAATTATTGATTTCGAGAAAGAGAATATTAAATTAAATTTTGTTTCTTCTAATCTCGTAGAATATAAACAGTTTTCGAATGAATTTGTACCTTGGCTCTCTATTCTGGATGTCATGATGTTCAATTCGACAGAAGAAATAAGCTCAATGCTAAATGATTATAAATTAACAACTTGATTTATGGAAAGAAGTAAAGGAGAGATAATTGTTCCCGAGGAGTTAATAAATATTCTCAAACAAGATGCAGAAGCAAAAGTATTTTTCGACAGCCTTTCCGACGGATACAAACGTGGATATTGCGATTGGGTAGGAGGAGCCAAACAGCAGGTAACAAAAGAGATAAGAGCCGGCAAAGCATTGACTATGCTTCAGAACAAGCAAAAAACATTAAAGACATGAAAGAAATAGGAGGTTTTTTTGAACTTCAACTTCGCAAAGGAGAACATTATCATAAAGGTGCTGTACATTTGAATACAGCCCGAAATTGTCTTGAATATATTCTAAAAGCCAAGAAATATAAAAAAATATACATTCCCTATCTCGACTCGGAAGTGATTTGGGAACCAATGAAGAAATTGGAAATAGAATATGAGTTCTATTCCGTAGATTCGAAAATAGATCCAATTTTCGAAAAGAAATTAGGTGAAGATGAAGCCTTTTTCTATTCTGATGTATATGGCATAAAATGCAATACTGTCGAGAAGTTGATAAAACAATTTGGCAAACAATTAATTGTAGACAATACACATGCTTTTTTTTCAAAACCTTCTCCGGGAATAGACACGATATATTCTCCACGCAAGTTTTTCGGATTGCCGGATGGTGCATATCTTTATACAGACACCTTCCTTAATGAGGATCTTGAGCAAGATTCTGCAATTCCACATATGACTCACTTGATGAAACGCATAGAGGATGAAAGCGCAAGTGCGGCTTATCAGGATTATCTCAATTATTGCGACAGTCTCATTGGGCAACCAATCAAAAGAATGTCAAACTTAGGCGAAGCTCTATTAAAAAATATAGATTACGAAAACCTGAAAGAAAGACAAATAAAAAATTTCAGATATCTGCATTCTGTTTTGGGTAAAAATAATAAATTTGAATACGATGATTTTCCGGCCGACACCTGTCCGCTTAGTTATATGTTTTATTCGGAAGATCCTGATTTGAGGAGAAAGTTGATAGAAAACAAGATTTATGTTTCCACCTATTGGAAAGCAACTTTAGATTTAGTAGAAAAAGATTCGGCAGAGTATAAAATAGTAAACTATCTCCTACCCTTACCTTGCGATCATCGATACGACGAAGAGGATATGAGGAGAATTGTGGAAGTGATAACCAAATAAACTAATATAATTATGAAAAACGATGTCATTCCTAAATTCGCTGTTATTATTGGAATTTGTATTCTAATGATTACTTGTTCTAGTTCGAATAGAAAAACACTACCGGAACCCAAAATTCAAGCAGGAATAGCTAAGTTATCAGGGAAAATAGAAGGCTATAAGCCTGATATGACAATATCGTTATCTGTTCCGTCTCCAATAACTATGGATTTGCAGCGACAAGATATTAAAGTTGGAGATGACGGGACTTTTTCTCTGGAAATCCTTATAGAAACCAATCCTGCAATTGCATTTATATATAATACTGAGACAGAAGATGGCTATACTGTTAGTCTCGAAGACGACAAAGAGACGAGAATAGTAATCAACAAGGATTCTATTAAAGTTGTTTCCGGTCCCAATTTTTACACAGAGTGTAACAACCATGTGACAGAAGCTATGATAAAAGCTGCTCAATCACCATTCAAATATGATATCCTCAATAAAGAATTACTTGACAGTTGTGCCGAAAATCCTATGAAATATAACCCAATAACATTGTACGACTTAAACAAAAGGCTTGATATATTTCGTGAAGACTCTTTATTATCTGAACAGAGTAAAACATTTCTTACCTATTATTTTAAATCACACCATGTAGGAAGCCCTCTTCAGTTCGAAGAAGATATAAAACTCACATTCAGGAATATAAAAGAGGAAAAAGATACAACAACTATAAAAGTAAACGAACCGGATTTATCATATTATACATTTCTGAAAGAGTACGATCTAGGAAATCCATATTATCTATATAGCGAAGTCTACGGACAGATATTTCAAACCATACTCAGAAATAAAACTTTTAACATTCTGGAAATCAAGGAAATTCCTATAAACAAATGGCTCACTGGTGTTAAAAACACAATGGCTGAACTCATTGGTACAGATACAGGTTTATTCTATGATATGATCATCAGTCAAGCATATATGCGACAGCTAATGTACTCAATGGAGCCTTTGTCTGAAAAACAAATACAAAACATAAAAGAATATTTCAAAGATGCCGAAATAGCAAAGGTAATTCTTCGAAAAAATAATGAAATAGTAAAGTTAGCGGAAAATAAAGGGAAAACCAATATAAACGAAACCCCAGCTGTTCCTAAAGAAAAATTGTTGGAGGCCATTATCGAAAAATATAAGGGCAAGGCTGTTCTCTTAGATTTCTGGGCTACGTGGTGTGGCCCATGCTTAGAGGGAATGAGTAAAATATTACCGATAAAAGAAGAAATGAAAGGGAAGGATGTTGTCTTCGTTTACATCACAAGCACTTCTTCTCCCTTGAAACTATGGGAAGAAAGAGTTAAAGGAATAGATGGAGAACATTACTATCTAACAGGTGAAGAGTGGGATTACGTCTTGGACAAAATAGATTCGAGTGGTATTCCGACATACCTCCTTTACAATAAAGATGGCGCGCAGAAATATAAGTCTGTCGGCTACCCCGGAACTGAAAAGCTGAAAGAAGAAATAGAAAAACTACTATAGTGTCAGAACAAAACAAGATATTGGTCTCCGTTTCCATGATTACTTATAATCATGAGACGTATATTGCCGAAGCTATCGAAGGTGTTGTTATGCAAAAAACAAACTTCCTGTTTGAGTTGGTAATAGGAGAAGATTGCAGCACCGACAACACCAGAGCGATTTGCCTGGAATATCAGAAGAAATATCCGGACATTATCCGATTGAGACTTCCAGAGAAAAATCAGGGTATGATGCTCAACTGGATTAATAACATAGAAAGTGGGCAAGGTAAATACATTGCACTTTGCGATGGAGACGATTATTGGACTGATCCGTACAAGTTGCAGAAGCAAGTCGATTTCATGGAATCAAATCCTGATTTTGCACTTTGCTCTCATTCAGTATATACACTGATGTGCGAAAAATTGGACGAAAACATAGAAATGGAACGGGATACGCTGACCACAGATGATATTATCCTAAAAGACTGGGGTTTGCTTACCGCTTCCATCTTGTTCCGAAAAGATGCTCACAAAACGCCTGACTGGTATTATACCGTTAAAAACGGGGATTTTGCCTTGCAACTGATAGTATCTTTATCTGGAAAGATTAAGTTTTTACCTGAATATATGGCCGTTTACAGGCAACATCTCGGAGGAATGTCCTCAACATTGAAACCACTCAACCAAATGGCATGGATGGTATATCTGCTCAATAAGTTTGATAAATATACCAATCGGAAGTATAAAAGAGCGATCAAAGAACGTATAAAGCGGATGTATAAAGTACAGATATATTATGCCAAAGGTTACAGCCTGCGCAAAGCTGCTGCCGTACTAACTGTTTACCAGAAGCTAACCCTATTAAATCCTTTCCTTATACAATCCAGACGAAAATAATGAAACTCTCCATAATTACAATTAATCTGAACGACAAAAAAGGTTTGCAAAAAACGATAGAAAGTGTTTTTGCTCAAACTTTTACAGATTATGAATTTATTATCATAGATGGTAAATCTACCGATGGAAGCGTTGAACTTATAGAGCAACACAGTGATAAGATAAGCTATTGGGTAAGCGAAAAGGACAATGGTATATACAATGCCATGAACAAAGGTATTCGACAAGCCAAAGGAGAGTATCTGTATTTTCTGAATTCAGGTGATGCCTTATATGAAAAAACTACTTTAGAAAATATTTTTGCAGGCGATCCCCATGAGCCTTTTATTTGTGGCAATTTCTATATGGAACAAAAAGGGCAGCTTACCCCCGATACTTCATACCGAGGGCGCGACTGGCGATTATCTTTATACGATTTATTTGCGGGATTCCTTTGTCATCAGGCATTTTTTATCCATCGTTCCAATTTTGAAAAATATGGATTGTATAGTGAAGAGTTGAAAGTTATCTCTGACTGGAAGCTATTTTATCAGGGTATTGCTATCGACCAACTACCTGTATGCTATGTGGACACTTTCATTTCCATCTACAACATGGAAGGATTCAGCACACAGATTGGAGGAGAAACTATTTATAAAGAAAAACTACAGGTTTGTAGGGAATTACTTTCCGAGCAGCTGACTCAAAAACTGATACGCCTCTATTATCTCGATCAAAACGGGTTTGTTACAGATATTATGAAATCAAAAAAATGGATATATAATAGTTTCCGTGCTTTTTGTAAAATAGGACGTATCTTCGGTTTTGTAAAAGAATAATTATAAATTCAGTCTTTCTGGGTATCTTTGCATCATGAAAACCATCCTGACAACACTGAATGCAAAGTATATCCATACTTCACTTGCCTTGCGCTGGCTTTATGTAGCCAATAAAGATAGGTTCGATATTTCATTTAAGGAGTATGTAATAAAAGAAGATGTAGAACGAATAGCCGACGAGCTACTCGCATCCGATCCCAATATAATAGGCATCAGTGTTTATATATGGAATGTAGAAAAATCGGAAAGGCTTATTTCGATACTAAAAGAAAGGAAACCTGGCCTCATTATAATTTTAGGAGGGCCGGAGGTTACTTATGAACCCGAATTCTTCCTAAAGCACTGGAATATAGACTATATTGTGAGCGGAGAAGGAGAGTTTGTTTTAGGAGACCTGCTAAATGCGATTGAAAACAACCAATCAACAGAAATAGAAGGCATATCTTCAATCCAAAATATCAGCAGAGCAGTTGTTAAAGCAGACTTGAATAAACTAGCTGAATTATCTTCACCTTATACATTAGAAGAAGATAAATCCGACATAAAAAACAGATTAGTATATTTCGAAACATCACGCGGATGTCCTTATCAATGTCAATATTGTCTATCATCACTCGAAAAAGGTGTTCGTTATTTCCCTCAGGAACATATTTTCGGCAATCTTCAATATTTGATAGATAATGGAGCAAAACAGGTAAAATTTCTAGACCGTACTTTCAACCTGAATAAAGAACATACAAAAGCGGTTTTTGACTTTCTGATAAATAACTATCGCCCAAATCTTAGTCTACAATTTGAGATATATGCTGATCTGTTGACAGATGAAACTATAGATTATCTCAACAATAATCTTCCAGCCAATTATTTCAGATTCGAAATAGGAATCCAATCTACCTATGAACCGACGAACATTACAGTAAAACGAAAACAGAATTTCCCTCTACTAGCTGATAACATCAGAAAGTTGATGAATGGAGGAAAAATAGATTTACATCTCGATTTGATCGCCGGATTACCACATGAAACACTCGAAAGATTTATAAAATCATTCAATGATGTATTCGATCTGAAAGGCAAAGAAGTACAACTTGGTTTTTTGAAAATGCTTCGGGGAACAGCTTTACGCCGTAACGCCGATAAATATGGATATATATACAGCAAACAAGCACCTTACGAAATAGAAGGCAATAATGATATTTCGAAAGAAGAGCTTGATAGAATACATGATGCAGAACATGCTCTGGAGAAATACTGGAATAGCGGAAAGTTTTCGCGAACTTTGAACATTCTTACCGAAACTCAATATAAGAGAAAATATTTTGAATTATTTGATGAAATTGGGCAATATTATAATCAAAATAGGTTACCTCATCATGGATATCAACTGGAAGACATCTTTTTGAATCTTCATAACTTCCTTATGTCAAAAGGCATTGATTTATTCGAAGAACTACGGACTGACTACTATTGTAATTTCAAAATCCGTCCTCACGGCTTTTGGAAAGATAAAATGGATAAAAAAGAACGAAAACAAATGCTGTACCAGATAGGTAACGATAAGCCTTTTCTGAAACAATATAAATTAAGCAGGAAGATAATAGAAAAACAGACAGTTATAGATCCGCTTGATAATAAGGAGTATCTACTAACTGTCTTTAACTTTGAGAATAACAGGGAAAAACCCTTATCTATCCGCTATACTTTCTCTGATATTTAACCGATCAACTTATCCAGATATACAGCCATTTCTTTTTGTACCTTTTCAGCTTCAGCTGCCGCAGCAAAGGCAAAATTAAGAGTATTATCTGCATAAATGATTGCTCGCGAAGAGTTCACTAAAAGTCCGCATTGATCGTTCATTCCATACTTTACAACCTCATCTAAACTACCGCCTTGCGCACCAACGCCTGGAACAAGTAAGAAGTGGTTCGGAGCGTATTTACGTATATCGGCAAACATTTCGCCTTGCGTTGCTCCCACCACAAACATAAGTTGTTCGTCAGTAGCCCATTCCTGTGATCTTTTCAAAACCTTTTCAAACAGACGTTCACCATTGGCATCAGTCGTTAATTGGAAATCATTTGAACCCTTATTGGATGTAAGAGCCAGAAGAATAACCCATTTATTCGTATATTTAAGGAACGGCGTCACACTATCTTCTCCCATATAAGGAGCTACCGTTACAGCATTTGCTTTTAGGTGTTCGAATGCTGAAGCAGCATACATTTCAGAAGTATTTCCTATATCTCCACGCTTAGCATCTAATATAATAAACTGATCCTGATATTTTGTACGGATATATTCGATAGTCTTCTCTAATGCCATGATACCTTTAATACCCATGCTTTCATAGAAAGCCGCATTAGGCTTATAGGCAACGCAATATTTTGCAGTGGCATCTATTATTTTCACATTAAATGCATAGATTGGATCTTCTTCCTCAAGAAAATGAGCCGGAATCTTTTTTATATCAGTATCTAAACCTATACACAGAAAAGATTTTTTCTTTTTAATATTATTGAATAACTCTTGTTTTGTCATAACTCACTCTCCTTTAGTCGTTCTGCATTTTCTGCTATTATCAATTGATCTATTATATTCTGTATTTCTCCGTCCATAATGGCAGATAGGTTATACAGAGTCAAATTTATGCGGTGATCTGTAACCCTACCTTGCGGATAGTTGTATGTTCTGATCTTAGCAGAACGGTCACCTGTAGATACCATCGTTTTTCTTTTCGAAGCTATTTCAGCCTGGTATTTCGATAACTCTATATCATACAATTTCGTTCTCAACATTTGCATAGCCAGCTCTCTGTTAGCCAACTGTGAACGTGCCTGTTGACAGACAACCACCAAACCCGAAGGTCTATGTGTCAATTGCACTTTAGTTTCCACTTTATTTACATTCTGCCCCCCTGCCCCACTCGAGCGGGCTGTTTGCATATCTATGTCAGCCGGATTTAGATCAACGTCTACTTCTTCGGCCTCGGGAAGTACAGCCACCGTTGCTGCGGAAGTATGAACGCGCCCCTGAGTCTCGGTTGCCGGGACACGCTGTACGCGATGTACACCCGATTCATATTTCAGAATTCCGTATACTCCCTCACCTGTTACCGTGAAGATAATTTCTTTATAGCCTCCCGATGTACCCTCGGTCAAACTTGTGATTTCAGTTTTCCAACCTTTCAGTTCACAATATTTTATATACATACGATAAAGGTCTCCTGCAAAAATAGCAGCCTCATCTCCACCAGTACCTCCTCTAATTTCCATGATAACATTCTTGTTATCCTGAGGATCGGAAGGAATAAGTAAAAGTTTTATTTCTTCTTCCAGTTGAGGTAAGCGTTCATTCGCTATATCGAGTTCTTCTTTTGCTATTTCACGAAGTTCAGCATCGTTTTCATTCTCCAAGATATCTTTGGCTTCGTCAATTGTTGCTACCAATTGTTTATATTCGTTTCGTGCATTGCTTATCTTTTCCAGATCGCGATATTCTTTATTCAGCTTTACATATCGCTTCATATCTGCAATCACAGCCGGGTCTGTTATTAGTTTACCTATTTCTTCGAAACGGATAACAAGCGCTTCTAATTTTTCCAATAAGGAGTTTTGAGCCATATATTTAATGTTCTCTATGAAATTTAGAGTGCAAAGGTACTAAAAAAGTAAGACGAGGAAAATGCTAAATATTCTATTTTAAAACTAAAAAATGATATCGGTCATGAAGAAGATTCTAGTCCGGCCACAAAACAATAGATTTTAGTTTATACCTTTGAAGTATGATAAATATTTCAGATTACACAACCTATTTATTCGACTTCGATTACACTTTAGTCGATTCATCAAAAGGCATTGTTGAATGTTTTCGCATAGTTCTTGATAGAAATAAATGGCTGCACATTTCAGATGATGCTATAAGAAGAACCATCGGAATGACATTGGAGGATTCTTTTGCCCACTTAACAGGAATAAATGATCTAAATAGATTAGGGGCTCTAAAACAGGAATACATACTGGAAGCCGATATAATCATGTCTGATAGAACTATCTTTTATCCAGAAGCTCTGCCTCTGATAAAAAAGCTTAAAGAAAATAATAAGCAAGTAGGTATCATCTCTACCAAGCAGAGCCGCATAATCAGAGAATCTACAGACAAATATAATGTTACAGATTTATTCGATATTATTATCGGTATGGAAGATGTCAAGATGACTAAACCCGATCCGGAAGGGATATTATTAGCCATGCAAAAACTTTCCGCACAGCCTCAACAAACACTTTACTTCGGAGACAATATCATTGATGCTAAAACAGCATTAAACGTAAATGTAGATTTTATAGGAACAACTACAGGTATGACTACAAAAGAAGAATTATCCCAATACCCTCATAAATATATCGTTTCATCTCTATCAGAAATTACTGTCTAAGTATTTATTTTAGAAAGCTCTGTATACAATTGTCCGCCCCGTAGTTTCTATCGCGAACTCATTTCCGACAGCTTCATTCAGTGTAGCCTGCCACCAATTTGTAAATACATGATCGGTTATCGGATATACCAGACCGTGAGACGTAATAGGACTTCTATCGATACAAAACAGCGACACTTGCTGTTGAGGAAAGCAGCTAAAGACAGAGGGCTTATCTATCGCAACAAAGACACCATGATCTGTAATCATTGCCACATCGGCATCCATCATATATTCGCAAAGCAAACTTACATTAGCTATTGTGTGATCTTCGCGCTTCCCTGTTGCTCCCAGAATCGTAATTTTTTGCCGATTCTGCCCAAGACAGAAATGAACAGCCTTCGTAAGATCGTTTGTCTCCTGCTCCGATATGCGATGTATAATATCTGCATATTTCAATAGATTTTCTTTTGATAAAGAATCACAATCTCCAACAATCGCATCAGGGCTTTTATCTGTATTAATTAAATTATTGATAGCTCCATCACAACAAACAAGATACTTACTCTTATTGAATATAGAAAGAGGGATACTATTTGAGGGAAACTCTCCATTAGCGAGGATAACAGTCTCCATCTCTTGATTTATATAGGGTAAAATATAAGCTTTCATTTTTCAGATAATGAGGATGTAAAAGTAGTAAATTTGTTTCTTATATATTTCTGAAAAGCGATATATTGCAGATGATTCTTATCTTTACAGCCACATTAATCAACAAAATATGATTTGCTTTCCCAACGCAAAAATAAATTTAGGGCTCAACATCGTTTCCAAGCGAAATGATGGATACCACAATCTGGAAACAATATTTTATCCTATTCCGATTAAAGATGCTTTAGAAATTATAGTAAAGAAAGAACAGGATACTGATACTTTCATTGAATCAGGCATCAAAGTTGATTCGTCTCCGGAATCGAATTTGGTAATGAAAGCTCTTAAGTTGATGAGAGAGAATTACGATTTTCCTCTCGTAGAAGTTCACCTATTAAAAAAGATTCCTTTTGGTGCGGGTTTAGGTGGAGGCTCATCTGATGCTTCTTTTATGCTTAAACTTATAAATGACACTTTCGAATTAGGAGCTACAAAAGAAGAACTGGCTTTGCTTGCTGTAAAGCTAGGAGCCGATTGCCCATTCTTTATTTATAATCATCCTATGTTTGCGTCTGGTATAGGTGAAATATTTGAACCTGTTGATTTTTCCTTAAAAGGCTATTCTTTCGTATTAATCAAGCCGGACATACATGTATCTACCAAAGATGCATTTTCTTTAATAAAACCGACATTACCTAATATTTCCCTAAAAGAAATCATAAAGAAACCTGTACAGGAATGGAAAGGACTCATGATTAATGATTTTGAGAAAAGCGTATTCGAGAAATATCCGGCAATAGATGAAATTAAAAACAAGCTATATAATAATGGTGCTTTATATGCTTCAATGTCTGGTTCAGGATCTTCTATATTCGGTATTTTCGACAAACCTTATAGAGTAGACAACTCGCAATATCAAGAATGTTTTATTTGGGAAGGAGCATTAGACAAGTAGGAATATAAGGAATAAAATTATTTCCGGATTAAGGAAACGCCCTTGCCTTTTTAGCTTTTTTATAGGTTATGAGCACCTTCCTTAATTCTATTTTTGGAAATAAAAGAGTACCTTTGATAGTTATTATCGATAATTATTCCTTGATGAAAAGAATACTAATATATACTGTGCCTATCGTACTTATTTGTTTTATCGGATGTATTTTTCTTTCCAACAACACTCAGGAAGCTGTGGAGTCTAAGACGCCGTATGTACTGGCTATGACCAAGTCCGTCGAGATTCCATCTAAAGTTGTTTTTGCAGGAGAAGAAGTCTCCTTGGACAGATACGATATGAATGAACGTTATGATAGAGAAATAAACAGCTTTACATACCTTCATTCGACAACATTACTACTCATCAAAAAAGCGAACAGATATTTCCCCATAATAGAACCTATCCTGAAAGAAAACGGGATTCCCGATGATTTTAAATATCTGGCTGTTATTGAAAGCAGTTTAAATCATAGAGCCGTATCGCCGGTAGGTGCTGCTGGCCTATGGCAATTTATGCCTAAAACAGCCCCAGGCTATGGGCTCGAAGTATCTTCGGAGGTAGACGAGCGATATTCAGTAGAGAAATCGACACAGGCTGCCTGCCGTTATCTGAAGGAGGCTTATCGCAAATATGGGAATTGGGCGGATGTAGCTCTCTCTTACAATGGAGGACAGGGACGCATCAGCGGTGAACTGAAGAAACAACAAGCCGACGACTCTCTCGACCTGTGGTTGGTGGAGGAAACAGTACGTTACTATTATCGTATGCTGGCTATCAAACAGATTTTTGAAAATCCTTCTAAATATGGATTCATCCTCAATGAAAAAGACCTATATAAACCTATCGAGTTCACCAAAGTTGAAGTTACGCAGTCAATTCCGGATCTTGCTACTTTTGCCAAAGAGAAAGGAATAACTTATGCTCAACTTAAAGATTTCAATAGTTGGCTGAGAGACCGTAAACTTACAATTTCACCCAAAAGCAAAAACTCCTATACCCTACTGATTCCCACACAGGAATCTATGTATTATAAAACAGGAGAAAAGGTTAAGGTACATAATAAAGCTTGGATAGCTGAAGATTAATTTAGAAAAAGTTCTTCATAATATAAATGGAAACAAACATACTGGAAGATAAGGAAACCATAAGCGTGTATGGAGCACGTGTCCATAATCTTAAAAATATTGATGTAGAAATCCCCCGGGATTCACTTGTTGTTATTACAGGACTGAGTGGCAGTGGAAAATCATCGCTGGCATTTGATACTATCTTTGCGGAGGGACAACGTCGCTACATAGAAACATTTTCAGCCTATGCCCGCAATTTTCTGGGAGGAATGGAACGTCCCGATGTAGATAAAATAACCGGATTAAGCCCTGTCATTTCTATCGAACAGAAGACAACAAACCGAAATCCACGATCCACAGTGGGTACTACTACCGAGATATACGACTTTTTACGTCTGCTTTACGCCCGTGCCGGAGATGCGTACTCTTACCTCACCGGAGAAAAGATGGTGAAGTATACCGAAGAACAGATATTAGAGCTTATCATGGAACGCTATATAGGTAAAAAGATATACCTGTTAGCACCTGTAGTTCGCAATCGCAAAGGTCATTATAAAGAATTATTCGAACAAATAAATAAAAAAGGATATCTTTCAGTCCGTGTAGATGGAACAATCAGGGAAATCATTCCGGGTATGCGTGTTGACAGATATAAGATGCACAGCATCGAAGTTCTTATAGACAAGTTGGTTGTATCCAACAAGTTTGCCGACAACCTAAAAACAAGCTTGCGCACTGCAATGAAACAAGGTGATGGATTGATAATGATTCAGGATGTGGACTCTGGCGATGTCCGCCATTTTAGCCGCCAGCTAATGTGTCCTACCACCGGATTATCTTATAGTGAACCTGCGCCACATACATTCTCGTTCAACTCTCCGCATGGAGCTTGCCCACGTTGCAAAGGCTTAGGCATTGTAAGTCGGATAGATATGGACAAGATAGTTCCTAAACCTCAACTTAGTATCTATGCCGGAGGTATAGCCCCTCTTGGTAAATATAAGAACTCTCTGTTTTTCTGGCAAATAGAAGCTATCTGTGAGAAACACGGAGTTACTATAAAAACTCCGATCAAAGATATTCCGGAAGAGGCATTAGACGAAATAATGTTCGGGACGGAAGAAAGACTTCAGATAAAAAATGAATCATTGGGTGCATCAAACTATATTGTGGCATTTGAGGGTGTTACTAAATACATAGAGATGCAGCAAGATAGTGAGTCGTCTGCCTCTGCGCAAAAATGGGCAGAACAGTTCATTAAAACGGATGTTTGTCCGGACTGCAACGGGCAACGGTTAAATAAGGAAGCTCTTCACTATAAAATAAACGAAAAAAACATTGCAGAACTTGCTGAAATGGATATCCAGCATTTGTATGACTGGATACAAGACATGGACGACTATATATCCGAGAAGCAAAAGATAATAGCAATGGAGATAAAGAAAGAGATAGTATCTCGTCTATCTTTCCTTCTGGATGTCGGACTCAATTATCTATCATTAAATAGAGGTTCTGTTACCCTTTCGGGGGGTGAAAGTCAACGTATTCGTCTGGCAACCCAGATAGGATCGCAATTGGTAAATGTTCTATACATATTAGATGAACCAAGTATCGGGCTTCACCAGCGAGATAATGACAGACTTATCGATTCTTTGAAAAAGTTGCGAGATTCGGGCAATTCTGTAATTGTAGTCGAGCACGACAAAGACATAATGTTAGATGCCGATTATGTAGTTGACTTAGGGCCTTATGCCGGAAGGCGCGGCGGAAAGGTGGTTTTCGCAGGAACTCCGAAAAAAATGTTAGAAGCAAACACATTGACTGCCGACTATCTGAATGGAAAATTAAAAATAGAGGTTCCCCAAAAACGCAGAGAAGGAAATGGAAAAAAAATAACCCTGAAAGGTGCAACAGGTCATAATTTGAAAAATGTGTCCGTTACTTTCCCCCTAAATACTTTTATTTGCGTTACAGGGGTGTCAGGTAGTGGAAAATCAAGCTTAATAAACGGAACATTACAACCCATACTGAGTCAGCATTTATACAGATCTTTAACCGATCCCCTACCGTATAAATCATTCGAAGGAATAGATTTGATAGATAAAGTTATCAGTGTAGACCAATCGCCGATAGGACGAACTCCACGCTCTAATCCGGCAACATATACCGGAATCTTTTCAGACATACGTAATCTCTTTGTAAATCTACCCGAATCCAAAATCAGAGGATACAAACCAGGCCGATTTTCTTTTAATGTAAAAGGAGGTCGATGTGAAGTTTGTGGAGGTAACGGATATAAAACAATTGCAATGAACTTTTTGCCGGATGTATATGTTTTATGCGAGGAATGTCATGGTAAGAGATACAATAGAGAGACATTAGAAGTGAGATTCAAAGGAAAATCTATAGCTGATGTACTAGACATGACAATCAATATGGCAGTAGAGTTCTTTGAAAATGTACCTAATATTTTGCATAAGATCAAAGTGTTGCAGGAAGTAGGCTTGGGCTATTTAAAACTAGGCCAGCCATCAACAACTCTGTCGGGTGGAGAATCACAACGTGTAAAACTAGCGACAGAGTTGGCTCGAATAGATACAGGTAACACTATATACATCTTAGACGAACCAACAACTGGACTTCACTTTGAAGACATTCGTGTTTTACTTGAGGTCTTAAATAAATTAGTAAATCGAGGGAATACTATAATTGTTATAGAACATAATCAAGACATTATAAAAAGTGCCGATTATATTGTTGACATGGGGCCTGAAGGTGGTATTGGCGGCGGAACAGTAGTTGCTTTTGGAAAACCCGAAAAAGTTATAAAGGAGGGTAACAGCTTCACTGCCGAATATTTAAGAAAAGAATTACTTGACTAAATCATAAAAAGGAATATTTTTATAAAAAAAATAGATAAAATCTATTGTCAATGTGTAAAATTTACTATCTTTGCTCCGTAATAAAAAAGTAGCAATTTTATTACAGAGTTATTTAATAAAATAAAAGGATAAGTACAGATATTTTTAATAAAATTTCGATTCTTATCATTAAGATATATATAGAACACAGAGTTGGTTCCTGAAATTACGTTTTGAACCAAATCAGGCTGCAATCAGCTCTATTGTGTAGTTTTGTAAAGTTTGTGTTAAGGTTGGGAAGTCTGCGAAGAGAATTCGCGGGCTTTCTTTTTTTTATAGATATAGATAAACAAATAGCCGGAATAATCCGGCTACTCTTATTTATAGATTTAATAGAAATAGTACTATTGATACTTAGCTTTATATGCCATAGCATAAAATCGTATTTCCTTTATCATCGATATCAATCCGTTAGAACGAGTTGGGGACAAATGATCCCTCAAACCAATACGCTCTACAAAGTAAAGATCTGTATTTATTATTTCATCGGGAGTTCTGTTAGACAAAACTTTTATCAGCAGGGCTATTATTCCTTTAACTATAACAGCATCACTTTCCGCCTTAAAAACAATCTTTCCGTCCACATAATCGGCTTGTAGCCACACACGGCTTTGACACCCCTCTATCAGATTATTCTCTACTTTGTGTTTATCATCAAGTTTTTCGAGTGAATTCCCCAGTTCGATCAGTAAACTATATCGATCCATCCAATCATCGAACATCGAAAACTCTTCTATTATTTCGTCCTGTACTTCATTAATTGTAGCCATTCTTATTTTTCCTTATATATAACTTCGAGCACTGTTTGCCCAACAGCTTTTAATGTTTCTTTACTTATACTACTCATATCATCTTTCTGAGTATGCCAATAAGAGCCAAAACCATGATCTGTACTTGCATCTAAATGAATAATATCGATGCTTGGAATCTTTCTCAACTGATTGACGTAAGTATGATCATCTATAACTCCACTTCCATCTCTTCCAACAAAGTAATCGCTATAGTTTAGACGGCTGGCAGTACTCCATACTTTTTCAACGACATCATTTGCAAATTCTTTAGAAGTAAGTTCTTTTGCAAAAACAGCATTAGGTGCGCCCACCATATCTAACAAAATACCATACTTAGCCTTGTAATTAGGGACATGCGGATTTTTTGCCCAATATTGAGTACCTAAACACCACCAATCACCAGCAGGTTCTGATCTATCAAAAGCAGGAGGCCCGTAGTCTTCAGCATCGAAGAAGATTATATCTACCCCCACATTAGGAGATTGAGCTTGCAACACGCGCGCGACTTCAAGTAAAACACCGACACCACTAGCGCCATCGTTAGCTCCAAGCAAAGGTTTATGATGATTAGCCGGATCCGGGTCTCGATCTGAATATGGACGTGTATCCCAATGTGCAAAAAGTAGCACTCGAGTCTTTTTATCTGTTCCGTACGAACCGATAACATTGCGAGCATTAAGTTTTATCCCATTATAAGTCGTTACAGTCATTTTTTGCTCATAGATTTCGGCTCCAAAACGTTTCAGCGAGTTGACCAAATAGTCTCCACATGCAACATGTTCTGGTGTATTGGGTACACGCGGACCAAATGAAACCTGTTTATCCACATAGGCATATGCGCTATCCGAGTTAAAATCAGGAGACACCTTCTGATAAGCCTCCACAGGTGCAGTTTTTTGAGGTGTTTTACCACAAGAAAAAGCAAACAAAGGAAGTATGATACCCGCAGTAATTACATTTTTCAATCTCATTTTATTCTTTTTGTTTTTTATACTAAATACAAAGATAAAAATTAGTTAGAAGTTCCCATTTCTCCGTTACATTTTTTAGAGATATACAGGCAGAGCATCTTCAAATTATACTTTCAACCTGATCCGGCACATTCGATGAGCGGATTCTCCACTCTTGTGGATACAGGTTATTTGCTCTGTTACC
>POVV01000243.1_pt1 | contig 42991 bp, 36 predicted proteins | sample 1560271 | NCBI WGS metagenome assembly POVV01 (sample SAMN08337232, study PRJNA429181) | Bioreactor metagenome, whole genome shotgun sequencing project. | biome: cows' rumen and soil; feature: anaerobic; isolation source: anaerobic chemostat enrichment culture, galacturonate as sole carbon... | reverse complement strand
CTGAGCAATATGACATCCACTCAGCGGGACATCTCCCTGACGACGGCCGGAAAAATCACCCTCAGTAACATTAAGGCGCAGACTGACCTGAACGTCAGCGGGCGAGATATCGTCACGCCAGCCGGGTCCAGCGTGCGCGCTGAACGTGATATGACGCTGGCGGCGACCACAGTGGATAACCGGAGCAGCACCACTGCCCACGGGGATATGCGGGTATTTGCGTCTACGGTGCGCAATACTGGCAATGGCGCGTCATTACACAGCCATAAAAATCTGTGGATACAGAAGGATGCCCAAGGTAACAAAGCCAGTCTGGTGGAGAACCGGTCGGCTCGCATTCAGACCAATACGGGTGACCTGGTCATACGCACTGAGACGCTGAACAATACCCGCGATGTTCTGGCTTACGAATGGAAAGATATCAACCCTGATTCAACAGCATTCGTTAATATTCCACAGCATCGTACCATCAGTGCCATCAGACACGCTTCAGGAAATATCACACTGGCTGATGTGATTTACTGGGATGCAACATTAGGTGGTAAATGGTTCGGTACTGCTAATTTTAACCAGTCGGATCTGGTCAATACCGCCAGAAAAGAATATCGGCGAACCGCTACATCGTCCGCAGCCTCCATTCAGGCTGGCAGAAATGCTTATCTTAATACCACTCTTCTGACTAATAACGAAAGTCTTATAAAAGCAAATCAAGATCTGATTCTCACTGGAAAAACGTTTAATCATATCAGTGGCATCACCGGTACCAGGGATACCTGGTCCTCCTATAATACAGCGTATCGACCTTCTAATACTGTGTCGCCTGCGGTTCCGGAAAGTCAGTTAACAATTGCAGGGAAACAAAATAAAACTTATACGTTCCAGAAAACAGGCGAGATCAATAGTTGGAAAAATCCGACTATCTCTCCAGCACTACTCTCTGCTGGAGGTAATCTGGTGGCGGATTTTTCTGAACGTATTGAGAGTACTGAACCTTATGCCACGAATGTCCAATATTCAGAGGTGACGGGCCGTCCGGACACGATGACAGCCAAAAATATCCTTTTACGCGCCGGAAGTATCATTACCACCGATGTAATGAAGGCCTCAGGGGATATTACCTTACAGTCAGACAGCGGCACGAAAATGGCGCTGGCGCTAATGACGGCCGGAAAGGATATCTCGGTTCTGGCTGGCGGAAATGTTGAGTCCTGGCAGAGTGAGCTGAAGGGGCAGAATATTACCCTGGTCAGTCGCGGTGGTGACGTCACCTCTCATACCAGCGAGTGGCCAAACTATTTCCATTCTGACGGGCTACGCTGGCTGGGGAGTCTGGAAGCTTCACGTGATTTATCACTGACGGCAGCGAAAAATATTCTTCTAAGGAACACGCGTTTTCCTGTTCTGAGCCAGAATATTTCTCTGGTTGCGAATGGGGATATCACGTTTGATAAAAATGAAGCCATGCTGGGGCATGAACGGCCAGGCGTTGTCCTGACCCAGGCCCGTAAACAGGAACTGTTTAACCGGATGTTGCCCGGAGAGCCGCTTCGTACTTCAGGTGATATCACCCTGAGCGGCCGTCGTCTGTCTTTGTATGGCGCAGGGCTCGAAGCCGGCGGGAATATCAGCCTCTCATCGGCTGCCAATACTGATCTGAACATGCGAAGCCTGAGTGGCCGCTACAGAGATTTTTTCCCGGACAGCCGGATACCCGAATTACGCAGCAACCTGAAAGCAGGAGGAAACCTGCTTATCAGCTCAGCGGCAGATATCGGTGTACAGGGCGCTCATATTGTCGCCGGGAAAACCGCGACGCTGCAGGCAGGAAAACTTCTCTGGCTGGGCACCTACGGATATGGTGTAACGGACAGTGGTAATGACAATAACAGGGATGAACTCAACGTACTGACCCGTCTGCACGGAGCGAAAAGTCTGACTCTGGCGGCAAACGGGGGGATCCAGGCTAACGGCAGTACGCTGACCTCAGACGGTAACATCACGCTGACATCCGGCGGGAATATGCAGTTTCAGTCCGCCCGGGGGACGCTATACCGTGAGTCCGGGAATACCTGGACGGAAAGCGTCAGCCAGACAGGTGTCACGCTGAACTCAGGTGGTGCACTGACGGTTATCTCGGGTGGCAGCATCCTTTTTCAGGCATCGCGTTTACTGGCAAAGGGGGCGATGGATGTTGCTGCAAAAGGCGGCTGGCTCTATGCCCAGGCGATGGAAGAGTCCAGTCATTACGAACGTGAAACCACGAAGAGAAAGTGGTGGGGTAAGAAAACCACCATCAAACAAACGAAACACACCACCACCAACCGGGTGACGGACTTTATTGCGGGAGGCAATCTCAGCCTGCTGAGCCGTGATGACAGTACCTATGAAGCCAGTAAAATCGAGGCGAAAAAGAACGCCACGCTGACCAGTACCAACGGAAAAGTCAACTTCCTGGCCGTGAAAAACACGACTTTTGAGCAGACGGTCAGCACCTCGAAAGGCTTCTATATCAAGCAGGCAAATAAAGGCTACAGCGAAGGAAAATGGGTGCTTCCGTCTGTTCATGCTGGCGGAAAACTGACGGTCAACGCGGCCAGCGGCATCAGTGCCGATATCAAAGCGAAAAATGGTCAGGCTTTGCAGGGCGCGATTACTGCTCTGGCGGCGTTACCCGGTACAGAGTGGCTGAAGGGACTGAATTCACGCAGCGATGTTCAGTGGAATACGGTTAAGGATGCTTACGACAGCTGGAATTATAAAAGTCAGAGCCTGAATCCGGCTGTGGCGGCGGTGATTGCGGTGGCTGCAGCAGCGGCCACCGCAGGCAGTTCACTGGCGGCGACAGTTGCATCTTCAGTAACTTCCACCGTGGGTGGTGGCGCAGTAACGACCGGCGCGGTTACTGCCGGGATGTCCTCTCTTGCCGCTCAGGCCGCCGTGGCACTGGTAGAAAATCAGGGGAATCTGTCAAAAACGCTGTCGGCACTGGGAAGCAGCAGTTCGGTCAAATCGCTGGCCACCTCCATGGTTATCGGGGGCGCGCTCGCGGGCTTTGATAAGGTTATGAATGTTGAGGTGCCGCCCGATAAAGCAAAATTGCCGGCGCTGGTCAAAAACGAAGGATGGGGAAAAATCGTCCAGCGCGTGGCCGGCCAGTCGGTTATCAGCTCCAGCCTGAACACCGCTCTCAACGGCGGCAGTTTTAAGGACAACCTGACTAACGCCCTGTTGGCGAATATTGGTAATCAGATTAATGCCGAAGGGGCCGGTCTGATTGGCGATAACGGCGAGGTTCTGGGTATAGCGGGCAAATCGCTGAGTCATGCGGTGGTCGCGGGTATCAGCGCGGAAATTGGTCGTGGTGACGGGAAAGGGGCCGCTGCCGGAGCGCTGGCTGCCGAGCTGGCCGGGGTTATCATGCAGAGTTCTTTGTTTGAGCCGGCTAATCTGAATGAACGGGAACGTCAGTTACTGCGGTTGCAGGAAGCCTTAAAGGGTAACGAGGCAAAAGAGCAGACGGCACGTGTGATTGGCGCATTGACCGGGGCACTCATTACGCACACACCCGAAGGGGTATACAGCGGTGCAGACAGTGCCCAGAACGTCTATCGCTACAACATGACGGAACATATGCTGCAGCAGTATGCCCTGGATAATCAGCGGGATATTCTGGCAGCGAGTGAAGGAGATGCGGCGGCGGCGAAGCGTGTTCAGGCCCGGAGAGAAGCGGCGATTATCGTGGCAGCGGCCAGCGGTGGGGGTATGGCACTGACAGCAGGTGGTATGACTCTGATTGGTGCGGCTCCCGAGCTGGTTCTGGCTGCAAGGCTGGTTATCGCCGGTTGTAAAACAAATCCTGCGCTCTGCCTGAATCAGGCGGGTATTTATGCGGCAGATATTGTGGCACCAGAAGCACTTATCGGTACTGGAGCCATTACCACTTCCAGTACGCTGATTATCGGGAAAACCGAAGATAGCCTGAAGAAGCTTTCGCAGCAGTTGGTGAAGGTCTATGATGAACTGAATATAACAAAAACATTAAATATTCAATCTGTTGCCGGTTTCATTAAAGGCGAAACGGCTGCTGGAGCGATTTTTTCAACGAAAACGGCTGATTATGTTAAAAGCTTGCAAAAAGATAACACTACCAAATTAGTTAGTATTTTCAACAAACAAAACCCTAACGCTGAATTAAATGTTTTTGGGAAATCCTTGCAACAAGTTTTGGGACCTGGAGGGAGCGATACCAGAGGCAGAACTAAGGTTTTTGCTTCAGAAAAATTAACTGAAGATGAAATCATAAATTTTGCTACATCTCTAACTGGTGGAGTACCATTTAAAGAGCAGATTCTTCCAGATGGAAGGCTGATGTATGCAAAAATAAACGATAATCAAACTATCAATCTTCGAAATTTTTCAGCTTCAGCAGAGAAAACCGGAGCAAGATGGACAATTGAAATTATTGGTAACTCCGATATTAAAGCAGCATCCAAAACATCATTAAATAGATTCGAAGTAAAATTTAGATAGGGGTAATAAGATGAAATATTTAACTGAGGAACAATACCAGGATCGAAAAGATTTATTGCGAGGAGCCTCTACAACGATGTTATGGAAAAATATTGACCCAGAGAGTGTGGATGGTGCCTATAAACTAACCTATCAGGAAGAAAAAGCTCTATATATCTGGTTCATTTCACGCTTACTGAAGGATGGTGACATTAAACTCGCTCGCCATGGAAAATTTCTCCCAGGAAGCATTGAAAAGCAGATCGAGGTTTTTGAAATGGCATTTCCCAAAACTGAGGATGATATGGATTGTGATGCATTTGAAGGATTTTGGTTTTTAAGTGAAAACTGCCCTGCAGGTATTGTCTGGATTTACGAAAATGGCTATCAGGATTGGACTTAGGTCATGATGTTTTAACATCCGCCCCGTCATTTATGATGGGGCGGATGTCATGACATACAATTACATCCAGACTGTGTACCTATTCTACGAGCCTGTCAGTAATTCTGTGTAAATGCTACTGTATTAAAGGTGATCGCTCATGCGGTCACCGAACTCGATAATAAAACGACTTATCGCCAGTCGTCAGTTCTGGATCGGCATACTCCATTTTTTTTGATGCATTTTTGATCACCCGATAAACAACTTTCCGTACCGAGTCATCCGTCGGGAATACTTTACGTTTCTTTATCGCCGCCCGGATCACGCTGTCCAGCGATTCTACAGCATTCGTGGTGTAGATGGCCTTGCGGATATCCGGTGGGTAGCCGAAGAACGTGTTCAGGTTTTCCCACTGTGCACGCCAGCTTTTGCTGATTTGGGGATACTTATCCTCCCATGCTTCTGTGAACGCATCCAGCGCCATCAGCGTCGCCTCTTCGGTCGGGGGCCTGATAAAGATTTTAGCCCGCTGGTGAGGGCTTTGTAGTCCTTCCAGGACACGTATTTCAGGCTGTTACGCACCATATGGATGATGCACAGCTGGATGTGAGCCTGCGGGTAGACGCTGTTTATCGCATCCGGGAAGCCCTTCAGACCGTCCTCGCAGGCAATCAGGATGTCCTGAAGACCGTGATTTTTAAGCTCTGTCAGCATACTCAGCCAGAACTTTGCGCCTTCATTTTCGGCCAACCACATACCCAGTAATTCTTTCTGGCCTTCGATGTTGATACCCAGCGCCAGGAAGACGGCTTTGTTGATTACTCTGCCATTCTGACGGACTTTGACAGCAATGCAGTCCATATAAACAATGGGATACAGCGCATCCAGTTGTCGGTTTTGTCACCCCGTGACCTGCTCTTTTACGGCGTCGGTGACCTTGGATATCAGCGTGGGCGATACATCGGCGTCGTACATTTCTTGCGTGCGTTTATCAGGGATAGTTTATCCCACCCCCCTGGTACGTAACCCCAGAAGACAGGATCGATATGCAGTTGCTCATCATGTTCGCTCAGGAGCAAAACCTTTGCTCCTGGCGCCACGTTGTATCGGCCGAATGGTTCTGGATCATAGGCGATATCACGCTCAGCTTCTTCGGCAAGGTAAGCCAGGTATTCTTCGCGTGTCTGTGATTGAGCAAAGCGTCCGCACATGGTTACCTCCAGTCATCAGAGTGAAAGTATAGAGGGTGTGGAGAAAAGGTAGGAAGGTAACTCCGACAGCCATATAACTGATGACTGCCGGAGTGGACGTTAAAAACAATGAGTACAAAATTGTGTATTAAAATCCGGAAAAATCACAATAATAAAACCTAACTTTTTGTATTTAAATGGTATTTTTTTATTTGTAACTGCTATCGTAGGGCATACCATTCCTTATGTTTCAGTGGGTTAGCCATAGCCCCCAAAATATCGGATATCACGTTCACAATAATCACCAGCGCGCCGATGACCATCACGCCCGCTGAGATTGCGGCGTAGTCCTGTTGGCGAATGGCGTTAATGAGCCAGCGGCCCAGTCCCGGCCAGCTAAAGACCATTTCGGTAATCATCGCCAGCGTTAGCATGGTGGAAAACTGCAGACCCAGGCGCGGAATCACCGGCGGCAGGGCGTTATGCAGTACGTGACGGTGTAAAATTGTCCGCCGCGATACGCCACGGGTGGCCGCAGCTTTGACATAGTTGGTGTCGTACACTTCGCTGGTGCTGATGCGCATCAGACGGATCACTTCCGTCGTCGGCGCCACTGCGAGGGTCAGCACCGGCAGCACCATATGGCGCGCCGCGCTGACGATCATTTCATGACGCCACGGCGAATCGGAAAGCCACGCGTCGATCAGCGCAAAGCCGGTGACCGATTTCACTTCGTACAGCAGGTCGAAGCGCCCGGAGACCGGGAACCAGCCCAGGGTGAGGGAGAAAAACAGGGTCAACAGCAACGCCAGCCAGAATACGGGGATCGAGAAGCCCAGCAGCGCCAGGGCGCTAATCAGGGTATCTTGCCATTTGTTGCGCATAATCCCCGCCAGCATGCCGACGGGGATCCCGATCACCAGCGCGAAGCCGAAGGCGAGGATACACAGCTCCATCGTGGCAGGGAATACCTCTTTAAGCTGCTCGGAGATCGGCTGCCCGTTGATGCTGGAGACGCCAAAATCCCAGTGCAGCACGCCCTCAAACCAGAACCACCAGGCGTTCCACAGCGAGGCGCCCTGCAGCGGCGCGTGAGGCGTAAAATAGCTCAGGCTAAAACCGACAAACGTCAGCAGAAAGAGCGTAATCAGCAGCAGCAGCAGGCGACGCAGGGTAAAAATAATCATGGTTTTTGCACCTCGTCTTCTTTTTCCCGCGAGACCCCGGCAAAAGAGGCGTTGCCAAACGGACTCAGCACCAGGCCTTTCATGTCGTAACGATAGGCCTGAAGACGCAGGGAGGAAGCCAGCGGCAGTACCGGCAGTTCATCAGCAAGAATGCGTTGGGCCTCTTTATAAGCTTCAATGCGCGAAGCCAGCTGCTGGGATGTCAGCGCTTTTTGCAGCACGTCGTCGAATTCACGATGACACCAGTGAGCATAGTTGGTTTGTGAGGCAATCGCCGCGCAGCTCAATAGCGGACGGAAAAAGCTGTCCGGATCGTTACTGTCCGTTGCCCAGCCGGAAAGCGTCAGATCATGACTCATATCCATTAATCTGGCTTCCTGAAAACGCCCTTCGACCGGCACAATGATCACCTTCACGCCAATTTGCGCCATATCCGCCTGGATAAGCTCGGCGGTTTTCAGGGGGCTGGGGTTCCAGGCCTGCGAACTGGTCGGGACCCATAGTTTAAGCGTCAGCTGTTCCAGCCCCAGCGCTTTAAGCCTGGCGCGAGCTTCCGCAGGATTATATTCGGTGATTCTGGCGTCGTTATCATAGGCCCAGGAGGCGCGAGGCAGCATTGAAGCTGCGGTTTCCGCCGTTCCGTAATAGATTGACTGCATCAGACGCTGATTATTGATGGCCAACGCCAGCGCGTGACGGACCTCCGGATTATCGAGCGGCGGCTTAGCGGTATTGAACGCCAGCCAGGCGATGTTCATTCCCGGGCGCAGGGTCAGGCGAAGGCGCGGGTCGTCGCGCAGAATAGAGAGCTGGCTCGCAGCCGGCCAGGCCAGCACATCACACTCGCCGGTCAGCAGTTTTGACAGTCGTCCGGTACCGCCGGAGCCCAGATCGACCACCACCTGCGGCATCAGCGGTTTACCTCGCCAGTAGGCCGGGTGGCGCTGCAGACGAATATATTGCCCGCTGCGATATTCCTCAAGCTGGAACGGGCCGGTGCCAACAGGTTGACGATCGATCAGCTCCTGACGATCGCTCTGAGCCAGCTTTGCGGCATACTCCGCCGACATCACCGAGGCGTAGTGGGTAGCCAGGTGCCACAGGAAGGAAGCATCCGGTCGTTTGAGGCGAAATTCAACGGTGTGGTTATCCAGCTTACGCACGCTTTCGACGCTGTCGGCGAACTGTAAGCTATCGAAATAGGGGAAGCTGCTGCCGTTCACGTTGTGCCACGGATGGTCGCGGTTAAAAATCCGGCCAAAGGTAAAAATCACGTCGTCAGCGTTGAAATTGCGGGTCGGCTTAAACCAGGCGGTGGTCTGGAACGGCACGTTATTGCGCAGGTGGAAGCGGTAGGTGGCGCCGTTATCCAGCACCTCCCAGCTTTCTGCCAGTTCCGGGACCAGGCGGTAGGTATAGGGGTCAACATCAAGCAGTCGGTCGTACAGCTGGGCGGCAAGAGTATCGACAATCAGACCGCTGCTGACCTTTTGTGGGTTGAAGGTGTTAACCTGGCCGCTTACGCAATAAACAAAACCGCTATCGCGAATATCCGCGTTAGCAGGCAGGGCGGGCGCGGCAAAAGCTTGCCCGTACAGCATAGACACCGCTGCCAGGAGAGAAGACAATTTCAGGCGCATAGTTTCTTATTGATTATAGAGCAAGGCTCTATCTTATTAATATTAAATAACATTTACCACCACCTTATTGCTTATGGAGATAATGTAAGCGATGGTTGCGTCGGTTATTTGACCAACTAATTCAAATTCATACCGCTTATTAACTTCGAGTATACCTCTTAATTCACCCTGCGTTTGGCAACAGGCGAAGAGACGGGAAGCGCAAATATGAATTTCATCGATTCAAATGCAGAACGGCTCGCGGGCACGTATTGTCGTAAGCATAGCGCTTCTCTGCGCCGCAGACGCCCAGACGTTTGCCACATGGTAGCTTTTTATTTGCGGATTCTCCAGCGAGCCGTGCCGGCATGACCGCCGGAGAAAGGGGCGCTACAGCGGCAGGAGCCGGTTATAACGTGCAATATAGTCTTTTGGGGTGATTTCAAGCTTTCCGCCATCAGGATGGTTCGCGACATACGTACGCAGCACCAGGCCGCTTTTTTGCGGCGTGATTTCCCAGCCTTGCAGACGATAGGAATCTTCGGTTGAACGAATAAGCAGGTCTGAAAAGATCATCATGACCGTGAGCGCCGGGGCTTTGTGGCTTTTCATGGTATGAACCAGGCTGACGTGCGCGGCATAGCGGCCAAGCGTTGAGGAATTAACCGGAATCATCTGTATTTTCAGTCCATTGAGTCATCATGCGCCGATGATAGTTCACATCAGTATATCTTACCAGTTACAAATGTTTAACCATGATGACGGCCCGGGCGCATCCAAAACCCTTAACTTTGTCCCTGTTTGCCTCCGCAGGTCATGGTAACCATTCATGTGACGCTGTCACTTCATGTCATTAAGAGGCGTAAATTCATACAGCGCCAGCGCGTTGCTCTCCAGCGAATCGACGAGCTGCCATCGATCGCTTGCGGGCGTTTCTTCGCTCACGCGCAGGGCCGGGCGCGCCTGGTGCATCAGCCAGCGATACTCTTCTTCATCCGGGCCGCTCTGGCTGCGAAAAGCCTCGAAAAGCGGAAAGAGCGCGCCATGATGCCGATCGAAGAGATGATGTTTGATGCGCCAGCGTCCATCAAGGCCGAGCAGGCGCACGCTCCATGGCTGACTAAAGCGCTGGATAAACGCCTCCTCGCTGGAAAGCCAGGGATTGAAAACCACCGTATTGCGCAGCAGCAACTGGTAATGGCCGTTATCGCGCAGCAGCAGCAAATTTTTTTCGTTAATCACCACTTCGCCCCGCAGCCTGCGCCACAGCCACAAGACCCAATACACCGGTCGCGGCAAACCGTGGAGATAGTGCAGCGCCAGGCTGGAGGTATCAAGCTTGCCGTTAGCGCCGGCTTCCCCTTGCAGCCCGGAATTCAGCCAGAACCCCGCCAGCCACACCTGGTCTGCCAGCCCCAGCAGATTATCCATCAGTAGCGCGCCGCGAAAGAAACGGCCGTTGGTGTCGCGAGTATCGCCGGTCAGGGTATTCCACGACAGTAGCCAAAGCGGTAACAGCAGCTGCCGCTGGCGCAGCGCGCTGTGGAGCTTGCGCATTTTAAGCACCGGGTAATTCTCGCTGGCGGCCAGCCTCTGGCTATCAATCTGCGCCAGATCCAGCAGTTCATTCGCATCTGCCTGGCAGGCAAGAAAATCCGCCTCGGCCAGCAGCGGTGAACAGAAGAGGGGATCGTCCTCCACGTTTTGTGAAAAGCGGTGCCAGATCCCCAGCGCCGACTGCGGCGAAAGCGCCTGGAGGATCGTTTTTTGTTGCCGCCAGGCATGCTGGCGCGCCTCATCGCTGGCCTGCGGGGACCAGTGCCAGACAAAACGCCAGCTGGCGAGGGTTGCCGGTGGAAAATGGTTGGCGGACAGGTGCAGAAAACGCTGTAGCAGATCGCCACGAGTGGTGATACCGGTATGCAGTATTACCGCCCAGCCCATCGACGCCAGCCAGCTAAAAATGCGCTGCAGGTTATACCAGCACGCATACCCGGCCAGCTGCGCATCGTCCCAGCCGGTACCGAACAGGCGGCTACTGAGAAACGGATCGTGAACGTCGATGGCGAATATCGGCAGCGAGTTGTGCAGTTCTTCGAGCTCCTGACGGACATCCTCGCGCAGCAGGTCATCCAGTTCCCGAACGGTAACGACGATGCGCGTGTGCCGCAGCGGCGTACCGCGCGCCGGTAGCTGGCGCACATCAAGATGACGGGTTTGCTGGGGATTGAGCCGCAGCGGCGGGCTATCCAACCCATTGATCTGCGGCGCATTGAGCCGGGAATATAGCCTGTCTATAGACACTGGTTGCCACAGCTCAGCCCGTTGAACGCGTGGACGAGGGGATTCAACCGCCGTTTGCGGATGCTGCTGGCGAAACTGGCGCGGCGTCAGACCGTGTTCGCGTTTAAACAGGTCGCTCATCACCCGGCTGCTGGCAAAGCCCTGTTGCTGAGCGATCTGCTGTATCGATTTACGCGTCATCGTCAACTGCTCAGCAGCTTTACGCAGGCGAAGCCCGGTGATGTATTGCATAAAGCTGACGCCCACCTCTTTGCGGAACAGACGCGATAGCCAGGCCTCAGAAACAAATTCGGCGGCGGCTATCTCCTGCAGCGACAGGCGCCGTTGATAGTTGGCGTCGATTCGCGCCACTACCCGATTTATTCGCTGACTCCAGCGTTCGGCTCCGCGAGGCGCCAGGGCGGTGAGGGGACGGCTGAAGCGTGACGCCAGCAGAAGAGCAATTTCGCTAAGCCAGCGGTTGGCCTCCAGCCGGTAGTGGGCCTGCGGATTGACCAGACCGAGGACCAGCAGCTGGCGCATCAGGTAGCGCAGGGTATCTTCGGCATCGCGGGTTTCGTTGCTGCTCTGGTAGGCAGAGGCAAAAAAATCGCCGTCGAGGCGGGTCAGCCATCCAGCGTTCAGCGACAGCGCCATCACGACGTTCGCCGTCTTGCTGTGCAGGCTCCAGCGGCGATGCCGATTCACTATCGCCAGTTCATCAGCCTGCAGGTTCCGGCCCGACTCGCCATCGCGGAGTTCGACGCTGCCCTCAAGCAGCCATATTAGCGTCAGCGTCTCGTTTTCCTGCTGGCTCAACTGGCGGATATCGCGAACCGTAACCTGAAAGTCGCCTGAATGATGATCCACACCGCCTCCTGAAGACAAAAAACAGCGTGTTGTTTTTTGTCATAACCGTTTTGTATGAAAAACACTCATTAATAATCCGTCACTATAAAACAAAAAAGCGCATTTTAAAGCCGCCATGGATGCATAAACTCGAAAGTGTCGTGCAAACACAACACAGGAATAATAAAAATGACACACCCGATTATTGAGGCATTACAGGTTAATGAGGCGCAGTTTGTCGCTCTTCGTCGCCGTTTCCACCAGCAGCCGGAAATCGGTTTTGAAGAGCATAAAACCAGCGAAGAGGTGGCCCGACTGCTCGGCGAGTGGGGCTATCAGGTCCATCGTGGTCTGGCGGGAACCGGCGTGGTCGGTACCTTACGCGCAGGCGACGGTCAAAAACGGTTGGGACTTCGGGCGGATATGGACGCGCTGCCGATGCATGAGATGAGCGGCAAAGCGTGGGCCAGCCAGATAGAGGGACGTTTTCATGGCTGCGGCCACGACGGTCATACCACCACGCTATTGTACGCCGCGGAATATCTGGCGCGCACGCGGCAGTTTAACGGCACGCTGCAGCTTATTTTTCAGCCGGCTGAGGAACTGCTCTACGGCGGCCGGGTTATGCTCGAAGACGGCCTGTTCGACCAGTTCCCCTGCGATGCCATTTTTGGCCTGCATAATATGCCGGGACAACCGTTAGGCAAAATCGGTCTGCGCGACGGGGCGATGATGGCCTCATCCGACACTCTCCATATTGAAGTCAAAGGGGTTGGCGGACACGGCGCGCTGCCGGAGCATACCGTCGACGCTACGCTGGTGGCATGCCATATCACCCTGGCGCTGCAATCCATTGTCTCCCGCAATATCACGCCGTTTGAGCCGGCTGTCGTGACCGTGGGCAGCATCCAGGCCGGGCATGCGCCGAATATTATCAATGACAAGGCCTTAATGAAGCTCACTGTGCGCACCTTAAACGAACAGGTTCGCGAGACCGTACTGCAGCGCATTCACGATATTGCCGTCGCTCAGGCCGAGAGCTTTAACGCCAGCGCCACCATTACCCACGTTAACGGCAGCCCGGTTTTAAGAAACGATCCGGCAGCCAATGAGATGGTTCGGAAGGTGGCGGCTTCGCTATTTGGCGAGGACCTGGTCGGCGAAGTGAAGCCGTTCATGGGCAGCGAAGATTTTGCTTTTATGCTCGAGCGTAATCCGAACGGCTGCTATTTCACCATCGGAGCGGGGGATGAAGCGGATCGCTGTATGGTGCATAACCCGGGATATGACTTCAACGATGCCCTGTTGCTAAAAGGTGCCGCGCTGTGGTGCGCCCTGACGGAACATTATTTGCGTTAATCTCCGCAACGAAGAGGACCCTGCTATGAGTTCTGTATCGCTAAGCGAAGCGCAGTTCGTCGGCACCGATCGCCTGCTGGCGGGTATTGTATTGAGCGTTCTGACCTTCTGGCTGTTTGCCCAGTCGGTGATTAACGTGGTTCCGGCAATGAAAAGCAGCCTTGATATTTCGCTGGAAACCCTGACCCTGGCGGTGAGCCTGAGCGCCTTGTTCAGCGGCTGCTTTGTGGTCGCCAGCGGCGGGCTGGCGGATAAATTCGGCCGCATGCGCATGACCACCCTGGGCCTGATTCTCAGCATAGCCGGCAGCGCAATGCTGGTGCTCTCCCAGGGACCCGCGCTGTTCCTGGCCGGACGCGTTTTACAGGGGCTATCGGCCGCCTGCATCATGCCGGCGACGCTGGCATTAATAAAAACCTGGTATGAAGGTAAAGCGCGCCAGCGGGCGGTCAGCTTCTGGGTCATCGGCTCCTGGGGCGGCAGCGGGCTGTGCTCGTTTGTCGGCGGGGCGATTGCTACCGGACTGGGCTGGCGCTGGATCTTTGTTTTCTCCATCGCGGTAGCGCTGGCGGCGCTGTTTTTACTGCGCGGTACGCCGGAGAGCCGCAGCGCCAGCGCGCAGCAGCATAAGCTGGACATTAGCGGCCTGCTCAGCCTGATCCTTGCGCTGGTGCTGTTAAATCTGTTTATCAGTAAAGGCCACGGCTGGGGCTGGAGCAGCGGAACCTCGCTGACGATGCTGGGCGGCGCGCTGGCGGCGGGGTTATTTTTTATCCGCAGCGGTCGGCGTAAGGGCGACGCGGCGTTGATTGATTTTGCGCTGTTTCGTAACCGGGCCTACAGCGCCGCGGTGCTGTCGAATTTTCTGCTCAACGGCGCCATCGGTACCATGATGATTGCCAGCATCTGGCTCCAGCAGGGGCACCATCTAAGCCCGCTGGAGAGCGGAATGATGACGCTCGGCTACCTGGTCACCGTGCTGGCGATGATCCGGGTGGGCGAAAAGCTGCTGCAACGCTACGGCGCGCGCTTGCCGATGATCGCCGGCCCGGTTTTTACCGCGCTTGGCATCCTGCTTATTTCCTGCACCTTTCTCGATAAATCGACCTATATCGTCACGGTCTTTTTCAGCAACGTGCTGTTTGGCTTTGGACTGGGCTGCTACGCTACTCCGTCAACGGACACCGCGGTGGTCAACGCTCCCGAGAATAAGGTCGGGGTGGCGTCGGGAATTTATAAGATGGGTAGTTCGCTCGGCGGGGCGATGGGTATAGCGGTGACAGCGTCACTTTTTGCGCTGTTTTTACCGCTGGGAATGGCCAGCGCGGCGCAGTATGCGCTGTGGTTTAACGCCGCGCTCTGTCTCGGTTCAATGACGCTGAGCGCGCTGCTGCTGCCGCGCATAGCTCAAAGCTGATGCTTTTTCAGCAGCGCCCGCAGCTGGTGATAGGTTAGCCCCAGTAGCTCGGCCGCCTGCTTTTGATTGTACTTTGCCTGTTCGAGACTTCTCTCGAGCAGGCTTTTTTCTTGCTCCTGCTGGAAAGCGCGCAAATCGAGCGGCAACGTGGTGCCGGGCGCCTTTTCTGCTGCAGCGGGCGGGGCAGTTTGCTGCTGGCGGAAGGGGTTAATAATAATATTATCCAGCTCGCTTTCACTGCTGCCGTGACGGTAAACCGACCGTTCCACCACGTTTTTTAATTCACGGATATTCCCCGGCCAGCGGTAGTTCTGCAGCGTCACGGCGGCGCGTTCGCTAAAGCCGGGAAACAACGGCAGTCCGAGTTCGCGGCACATCTGGATAGCAAACTGGGTGGCGAGCAGCATAATATCGCTCTGGCGTTCGCGCAGCGGCGGCAACTGCACCACATCGAAAGCCAACCTGTCGAGTAGGTCAGCGCGAAAGAGCCCATCTTCCACCATTTGTGGCAGATCGGCGTTGGTCGCGCACACCAGGCGGACGTTAACCTGCAGCGGCTGGCTGCCGCCGACGCGCTCGAGTTCGCCATACTCAATCACGCGCAGCAGCTTTTCCTGCACCAGCATCGGCGCGGTGGCCAGCTCATCAAGAAACAGGGTACCGCCGTCGGCGCGCTCGAAGCGCCCCGGATGGCGTTTACTGGCCCCCGTAAATGCCCCGGCTTCATGACCGAATAGCTCGGAATCGAGCAGGTTTTCATTCAGCGCAGCGCAGTTCAGCGAGATAAACGGCCCCTGCCAGCGGGAAGAGAGGAAGTGCAGGCGGCTGGCGATCAGCTCCTTACCGGTTCCGCGTTCGCCAATCACCAGCACCGGTTTATCGAGCGGCGCCAGTCTTGAGACCTGTTCCAGCACTTCCAGGAAGCTGTTGGCCTCGCCGAGCAGGTTGTCCTTGTATTCCGCCATGATGAATTTCGCCATTAAGTAGTGTGATTCACCAGGTCACTTTAGCAATGCGTTGGCCAGATAACAACCACTTCTATTAAAATCAATAAGATAAAAAGTTGGCACGGCATTTGTATTAGTGATGGCACAGGCCGGTGCCTGATACCAGAACTATGAGGATTGAAATTATGGGTATTTTTTCTCGTTTTGCCGACATCGTGAACGCCAACATTAACTCTCTGCTGGAGAAAGCGGAAGATCCGCAGAAGCTGGTTCGGCTGATGATCCAGGAGATGGAAGACACGCTGGTTGAAGTCCGTTCGACCTCGGCGCGGGCGTTGGCTGAAAAGAAACAGCTGAGCCGTCGTATTGAACAGGCCGTTGCCCAGCAGGCGGAATGGCAGGAAAAAGCCGAGCTGGCGCTGCGTAAAGAGAAAGAGGATCTGGCCCGTGCGGCGCTGATCGAAAAGCAGAAGCTGACCGACCTTATCGGCAGCCTGGAAAACGAAGCGCAGCTGGTTGATGAAACGCTGGCGCGGATGAAAAAAGAGATTGGCGAGCTGGAAAACAAACTCAGCGAAACCCGCGCCCGTCAGCAGGCGCTGATGCTGCGTCATCAGGCCGCAAGCTCCTCCCGCGACGTTCGCCGTCAGCTGGACAGCGGTAAGATTGACGAGGCGATGGCGCGTTTTGAATCGTTTGAACGCCGTATCGATCATATGGAAGCCGAAGCCGAAAGCCACCGCTTCGGTAAAGATAAATCGCTGGATCAGCAGTTCGCCGATCTGAAAGCGGACGATGAAATCAGCGAGCAGCTGGCGGCGTTGAAAGCCAAAATGAATCAAAATAACCAGTAATGTCTTCGGGCGGCACCAAGACGTGCCGCCGCCATCAGCAAGGAGTTCACATGAGCATGCTTTTTCTCGCCATCCCTTTGACGTTGTTTGTGCTGTTTGTTTTGCCGGTCTGGCTCTGGCTGCATTACAACAACCGCACCGCCAGCGGCAGCCTATCGCAGAACGAACAGCAGCGCCTGCTGCAGCTGACCGATGACGCGAAGCGCATGCGCGAGCGTATTCAGGCGCTGGAGGCGATTCTTGACGCTGAGCATCCGAACTGGAGAGAGAAATAATGAGCGGACTGGATCTGAGTAAAAAACTGTGGCGCATTCCGCAGCAGGGCATGGTGAAAGGGGTTTGCGCCGGCATCGCGCAGTACCTGGACGTGCCGGTTAAGCTGGTGCGCCTGATTACCGTACTGGCAATGATTTTTGGCCTGTTCCTGTTTGTGGTGGTGGCCTACATCATTCTCTCGTTTGCGCTGGATCCTATGCCGGAAAGCGAGCTGTATGGTGAAAAAACGCCGAGCAGCGGAGAACTGCTGGCTGCTGCGGATAAGGAGCTGGCTGCAGGGGAGCGCCGTCTGCGTGAAATGGAACGCTACGTCACCTCTGACACCTTTTCGCTACGCAGTCGTTTTCGCCAGCTATAACTGAAAGTTGAGGTTAATAATGAACATGAAATGGCAGCAGGCCGGGCAAAAAGTTAAACCGGGTCTGAAAATCGCAGGCAAGCTGGTGTTGCTCACCGCGCTGCGCTACGGCCCGGCGGGCGTCGCTGGCTGGGCGGTAAAATCCGTCGCGCGTCGGCCGCTGAAAATGCTGCTGATGCTTGTTCTGGAACCGATGCTCAGCCGGGCGGCGCAGCGGTTTTCTAAACGTCGTGGATGGCGTATGTTATGAGTGCCTAAAAACTCACTCTATCAGGATGATAAAATGCGAAAATTGTTTCTGGGTTTAGCGCTGGCGATGGCTTTACCCGCCTTCGCGGCGGAGCACTGGATTGACGTCCGCGTTCCGCAGCAGTATCAAAAAGAACACGTTAACGGCGCGGTGAACATACCGCTGGCGGATTTAAAATCGCGGATTGCGGCTGAAGTGCCGGATAAAAACGATACCATTCACGTCTATTGTAACGTTGGCCGACAGTCGGGCCAGGCTCAGCAGCTGCTGAGCGAAATGGGCTACACGCAGGTGGTGAATGCCGGCGGCCTCAGTCAAATAGCGATGCCGAAAAGCGCCAGCCACTAACCGTCAGCCCCGCCGCAGCGGGGCTATTGCACTTTATTGATTAGCCCTCATGTCTATTTCCCTCGTTCTTCAGGCTCAACAGGATGGCGATGAAGCGACTCAAAACAGAATTTAATGCGCTGGTGAATCGTGGGGTTGACCGGCATCTCCGTCTGGCCGTCACCGGTCTTAGCCGTAGCGGCAAGACCGCGTTTATTACCGCACTGGTCAATCAGCTACTGAATATCCACGCCGGGGCACGGCTGCCGCTGCTTAGCGCGGCCAGAGAAGAACGCCTGCTGGGCGTCAAGCGCGTCCCGCAGCGGGATTTTGGCATTCCGCGTTTTACCTATGACGAAGGGCTGGCCCAGCTCTATGGACAACCTCCGGTCTGGCCGACGCCCACCCGCGGCGTCAGCGAAATCCGCCTCGCTCTGCGCTATCGCTCTAACGATTCGCTGCTGCGCCATTTTAAAGAGACTTCGACGCTCTATCTGGAGATTGTCGATTATCCCGGCGAGTGGCTGCTGGATCTGCCGATGCTGGCCCAGGATTACCTGACCTGGTCACGACAGATGACCGGACTGCTGCAGGGGCAGAGGGCGGCGTGGTCGGCGCGCTGGCGGCAGCTTTGCGAAGGGCTGGATCCGCTGGCGCCCGCCGATGAAACCCGTCTGGCGGAGATCGCCGCGGCGTGGACCGATTATCTGCACAGCTGTAAGCGCGAAGGGATGCATTTTATTCAGCCCGGGCGCTTTGTGCTGCCCGGCGAAATGGCCGGCGCGCCGGCGCTGCAGTTCTTCCCCTGGCCGGACGTTGATGCCGCCGGTGAGGCTAAGCTGGCGCAGGCGGACAAACAGACCAATGCCGGAATGCTGCGCGAGCGTTTTAAATACTACTGCGAGAAAGTGGTGAAAGGCTTCTACAAAGATCATTTTCTCCGCTTCGACCGGCAGATTGTGCTGGTGGACTGCCTGCAGCCGCTTAACAGCGGGCCTCAGGCGTTTAACGACATGCGTCTCGCGCTGACGCAGCTGATGCAAAGCTTCCACTATGGCCAGCGCACGCTGTTTCGTCGTCTGTTCTCACCGGTTATCGATAAGCTGCTGTTCGCCGCGACCAAAGCCGATCACGTCACCGTCGATCAGCACAGCAATATGGTATCGCTGTTGCAGCAGCTGATTCAGGATGCCTGGCAGAACGCGGCGTTTGAAGGCATCAGCATGGATTGCCTGGGTCTGGCGTCGATTCAGGCGACGCAGAGCGGGCTTATTGAGGTGAACGGGGAGAAGATCCCTGCGCTGCGGGGGCATCGGCTAAGCGACGGACAGCCGCTGACCGTCTATCCCGGGGAAGTGCCCGCGCGCCTGCCGGGTCAGGCATTCTGGGAGCTGCAGGGGTTTCAGTTTGAAAACTTCCGCCCGCAAGTGATGGATGTTGATAAACCGCTGCCGCATATTCGCCTCGACGCGGCGCTGGAATTTTTGATCGGAGATAAATTGCGATGACCGAACCCTTAAAACCGCGTATTGATTTCGACGGCCCGCTGGAGGTGGAAAAGGCGCAAATTCTGAAATCCGCTCGCGCTTTTGACGGCGCGGATGCGGAGAAGTTCGCCCCTGCGCGCCTTGACGTGCCGGAAGAAGAAGAGGGGGCGGCGGAAGCGGTAGTGGAGTCGGTGCTGCGGCCTAAGCGCAGCCTGTGGCGAAAGATGGTCAGCGCCGGGCTGGCTATTTTTGGCGTCAGCGTCGTAGCGCAGGGCGTGCAGTGGACGATGACCGCCTGGCAAACGCAAGACTGGATCGCCCTCGGCGGCTGCGCAGCCGGCGCGCTGATTGTCGGGGCGGGCGTCGGCTCGGTAGCAACCGAATGGCGCCGTCTGTGGCGGTTACGCCAGCGCGCGCACGAGCGCGATGAGGCGCGGGACCTGATGCATAGTCATGCGGTCGGCAAAGGGCGTGCCTTTTGCGAAAAGCTGGCCCGGCAGGCGGGTCTCGATCAATCGCATCCGGCGCTGCAGCGCTGGTATGCAGCGATCCACGAAACGCAAAACGATCGTGAAGTGGTAAGCCTGTACGCGCAGATCGTGCAGCCGGTGCTGGAGGCGCAGGCGCGGCGTGAGATTAGCCGCTCGGCGGCGGAATCGACGCTGATGATTGCCGTCAGTCCCCTGGCGCTGGTGGATATGGCGTTTATCGCCTGGCGTAATTTACGCCTCATCAACCGCATCGCCACTCTGTACGGTATTGAGCTCGGCTACTACAGCCGCCTGCGCCTGTTCCGTCTGGTGCTGCTGAATATCGCTTTTGCCGGCGCCAGCGAGCTGGTGCGGGAAGTCGGGATGGACTGGATGTCGCAGGATCTCGCGGCCAGGCTATCGGCGCGCGCGGCGCAGGGGATTGGCGCCGGGCTGTTGACCGCGCGGCTGGGTATCAAGGCGATGGAGCTCTGCCGCCCGCTGCCGTGGATCGCCGATGATAAACCGCGGCTGGGGGACTTCCGCCGCGAGCTGATCGGCCAGCTAAAAGAGACGTTGCAAAAGAGCAAAAGCGGCGCGGAAAAATAAGTCGCTTAAGCATTCCCGGCTTGCGGCGTGAACGCCTTAGCCGGGCTACCGCTCCACAGAAGGCTGTCACTTGTCTCACGGCGATGCGCAGCGCAATCGGGGGAGAAAAGCAGCGGCGATGACGACCGGTTTTTATTGCCATTTTCCTCTCTGAGCGCATAACTTTACGGCAGAAAGGCCATTTTTCCGCCATACTGTCAATAATTGTTGACAGCTATCTTCACGCCAGCAAATAACTGTCCTATTATTCATCCGTTATTGGCCTCTTTAGGGTGAAAACTCCTATGCGTCTTGAAGTCTTTTGTGAAGACCGTCTTGGTCTGACTCGTGAATTGCTCGATTTACTGGTGCTGCGCGGTATCGACCTGCGGGGTATCGACATTGACCCTATTGGCCGAATTTATCTCAATTTCGCCGAGCTGGAGTTCGCTAGCTTCAGCAGTCTGATGGCGGAAATTCGTCGTATCGCCGGCGTCACCGACGTGCGCACCGTGGCGTGGATGCCGTCAGAACGTGAACATCTGGCGCTCAGCGCGCTGCTGGTGGCGATGCCGGAGCCTGTGCTCTCTCTCGACACCAAAGGAAAAGTCGAACTGGCTAACCCGGCCAGCTGTCAGCTGTTTGGCCAGAGCCAGGAGAAGCTGCGCAGCCATCCGGTCGCACAGCTGATTACCGATTTTAACGTCCAGCGCTGGCTGGAAAATAGTCCGCAGGAGTCCCACGCCGAGCACGTGGTGGTTAACGGGCAGAACTTCCTGCTGGAGATCACCCCGGTTTATCTCGAAGGCGAACACGGCGAGAAGGTGCTGACCGGCGCGGTAGCGATGCTGCGTTCAACGGTCCGTATGGGGCGCCAGCTGCAAACGATGACCATTCAGGACACCAGCGCCTTCAGCCAGATCCTCGCCGTAGGCCCGAAAATGCGCCACGTCGTCGAGCAGGCTCGCAAGCTGGCTATGCTCAGCGCGCCGCTGCTGATCGTCGGCGATACCGGTACTGGTAAAGATTTGCTCGCCCACGCCTGCCACCTCGCCAGCCCGCGAGCGGGGAAACCTTACCTGGCCCTGAACTGCGGCTCCATTCCGGAGGACGCGGTAGAGAGCGAGCTGTTTGGCGACGCTATCCAGGGCAAAAAGGGGTTCTTCGAGCAGGCTAACGGCGGTTCGGTTCTGCTGGATGAAATTGGCGAAATGTCGCCGCGAATGCAGACTAAGCTGCTGCGCTTCCTCAACGATGGAACCTTCCGCCGGGTCGGGGAAGATCATGAAGTCCACGTAGATGTACGGGTGATCTGCGCGACGCAGAAAAACCTGGTGGAGCTGGTGCAAAAAGGGTTGTTCCGCGAGGATCTCTATTATCGTCTTAACGTGCTGACGCTCTATCTACCGCCGCTGCGCGATTGTCCGCAGGACATCATGCCGCTGACCGAACTGTTTGTGGCGCGTTTCGCCGATGAGCAGGGTATCCCGCGGCCGAAACTTTCTGCCGATTTGAACAGCGTATTGACGCGCTATAGCTGGCCAGGCAACGTGCGCCAGCTCAAAAACGCGATTTACCGTGCCCTGACTCAGCTGGACGGTTTTGAACTGCGCCCTCAGGATATCCTGCTGCCGGATCACGACGTCTCGTCATTAGCGGTTGGCGAAGAAGCGATGGAAGGCTCGCTGGATGATATCACGCGCCGTTTCGAGCGCTCGGTGCTTACCCAGCTTTATCGTAGCTTCCCCAGCACGCGTAAACTGGCCAGGCGGCTTGGCGTCTCGCATACCGCCATCGCCAATAAACTTCGCGAGTACGGCCTGAGCCAGAAAAAAGGCGACGAGTAATTCCCGCCGACCGGTTGCCTGCGCCGTCGGTCGGCATTTCCAGAACATTTCCAGAAAAAGGAGGGGGCCTGGCGGCGAATGAATCTGTATATACTGCGTTTTTACCCTCTTTTTTGCAGGAATACGCATGTGGATCTGGCGTAGTCGTTTTTTTCAGTGGATGAAACTGCTGGTGCTCTCCAGCGCGATCTCTTTTGCGCTGTTCTGGTTTCACCTCCCGGCCGCGCTGCTGCTGGGGCCGATGATTGCCGGCATTTGCCTGAGCCTTCGCGGCGCGGAAATCCGCGTTCCCCGACCCTTTTTTATTGCCGCTCAGATGATTATCGGCTGCATGATCGCCCGTAGCCTGACGCCCTCGATTTTCGGTGTTCTGCTGGCAAACTGGGCGCTGGTGCTGCTGATTCTCTTCTCCACGCTCGCCATCAGCGCGCTGGCGGGATGGCTGCTGGTGCGCTATAGCGCGCTACCCGGCGCCACCGGTGCGTGGGGAAGTTCGCCGGGCGGCGCTTCGGCGATGGTTATTATGGCCCAGGAGTACGGCGCCGACGTTCGACTGGTGGCGCTGATGCAGTATTTGCGCGTACTTTTTGTTGCCGGCGCCGCGGCGCTGGTGGTTCGCGTTGCGCTCGGCGGCGAAGCCCAGGAGATGACTCAGCAGGTCGCCTGGTTTCCCCCGATAAGCTGGCAGCTACCGCTTACGCTGCTGGTGACGGCGGCCGCGGGATGGCTGGGGCTGCGTCTGCGCTTTCCGTCCGGTGCGATGCTTTTCCCGATGCTGATCGGCGCGCTGGTGCAGGGAGAAGGCTGGCTGCAGCTTGAACTCCCTGAGTGGCTGCTGGCGCTGGCTTATGCCGCCGTTGGCTGGAGCGTTGGTCTAAAGTTTAATAAACAGATCTTCCTGCTGGCGTTAAAAACCCTGCCGCAGATCCTGGCATCGATTATCGGCCTGATTCTGCTATGTGCGCTGATGGCTTATGGACTGACGCAGGTTTTACCGCTGGACTTTATGACCGCCTATCTGGCGACCAGCCCGGGCGGGCTGGACACGGTAGCGATTATCGCTGCCGGCACGCGGGCGGATATGTCTTTTATTATGGCGATGCAGACGTTGCGCCTGTTCACTATCTTGCTGACCGGCCCGGCGATTGCGCGCTTTATCTCCCGCTATGCGACGCGGGAATAAAAAAAGCCCCCGTTTAACGAGGGCTTACGTTACCTGGTGGGGATATTACGCTTTCAGCGCGGCCAGGGCTGCGTCGTAGTCCGGCTCTTCGGTGATTTCATTCACCAGCTGGCTGTATACCACCTGGTCGTTTTCATCAATCACGACCACAGCACGCGCTGCCAGACCGGCCAGCGGGCCCGCGGAGATCGCTACGCCGTAGTCGGCCAGGAACTGCGCACCGCGCAGAGTGGACAGAGTCACGACGTTGTTCAGGCCTTCAGCGCCGCAGAAGCGTGACTGGGCGAACGGCAGGTCGGCGGAAATGCACAGCACTACGGTGTTGTTCAGTTCTGACGCCAGTTGGTTGAATTTACGTACCGATGCCGCGCAAACGCCGGTATCGATGCTTGGGAAAATGTTCAGCACTTTACGGGAGCCCGCAAACTGGCTCAGCGCGACGTCAGAGAGATCTTTGGCCACCAGCGTAAACGGCTGCGCTTTAGCGCCTGCCTGCGGAATGGTGCCTTGAACAGAAACGGGGTTGCCCTGGAAATGCACGGTTTGTGACATGGTTATCTTCCTGTTTACATATAGTTAACGTCGCGGCTAGTGTATGACATCCGTCATCGGCACGGCAAATCCTTTTAATACTTACCTGCGAGGTTCAGGGAATGCGAAATCTGCGAGTCTATGAAGAAGCCTGGCCGCTACATAGCCCTTTTGTGATCGCCCGCGGCAGCCGCAGCGAGGCAAAAGTCGTGGTGGTGGAAATTGAAGAGAATGGCGTCAAGGGCACGGGGGAATGCACGCCTTATCCTCGTTATGGAGAGAGTATCGCCTCGGTGATGGCGCAGATTATGGCGATCGGCGAACAGATTGAGCGGGGCGTCACTCGAGAGCAGATTCAACGCCTGCTGCCGCCAGGGGCCGCGCGTAATGCAGTGGACTGCGCGCTCTGGGACTGGCAGGCGCGCAGCGCGGGTAAAAGCATCTCGCAGCTGTTAGGCGTGACGCTGCCCAAGCGGGTGGTTACGGCGCAAACGGTGGTGATCGGCACCCCCGAGCAGATGGCGGCCAGCGCGTCGGCCCTGTGGGAGAAAGGTGCCACGCTGCTGAAAGTGAAGCTTGATGACCATCTGATTAGCGAGCGGTTAATTGCCATTCGCGAGGCGGTTCCGCAGGCAACGCTCATCGTCGATGCCAATGAAGCCTGGCGCAGCGACGGTCTGGCCGAGCGCTGTCAGCTGCTGGCGGACGTCGGCGTCGCGATGCTGGAGCAACCCCTTCCGGCTGGGGCCGATGAAGCGCTGACGAATTTTATCCATCCGCTGCCTATTTGCGCTGATGAGAGCTGCCATACTCGCGATAGCCTGGCGGCGCTGCGCGGCCGCTATGAAATGGTTAATATCAAGCTGGATAAGACCGGTGGTCTGACTGAAGCGCTGCTGCTGGCGGAGGAGGCAGAACGCCTGGGGTTTGCACGGATGCTGGGCTGTATGCTGTGTACGTCGAGAGCGATTAGCGCGGCGCTACCGCTGGCGCCGCTGGCCCGTTTTGCCGATCTTGATGGTCCAACATGGCTGGCCGTGGATGTCGAGCCGGCGCTGCGCTTCAGCACCGGGGTGCTTCATCTCTGAGAGTGCCAGTGCAGCAGCTCCGTCATGGCCTGCAGATATTTCTCCGTTGCTTCGTCGGCGGATATTGCCGGGAATTCGGCGGTGATACAGGGCAGGCCTATATCGGCGCACCAGCTGCCAAAAGAACCGGGCGTTTCATAGCCGACGCTACCCACCAGCGGCAGGCTAAACGCATCGGCCAGCCAGTGCCCCAGTTCGCTGTGGCCGGGGTCTTCAATGCAGGCCAGCGGATCGTGAAATGAGATCACCCATGCCGGGTGGATCTGATGGATCAACTGGCACAGCGCCCGGGTCTCGGGTTCCGAACCTGGCTTTTCGCCGGTGAGTAGAACGACATCGCGCTGCTCTGCCGCGCTGTTCCAGCGGTAGACGGTTTCTCCTTCCTTCCAGTTCGCCGCTGGAAAATTCCGGTTCAGGTCGATACCGCGTGCGTTAGCCCGCAGCCCCAGCTGACAGCCGTCAGGGTTGACCGCCAGCACCACGTGATGACGGCGCAGCTCTGGCTTGAGGGTTCGTAGCGCACAGGAGAGGGTGACGATGGAGGCGTTTTCATCGCCGTGAGTACCGGCAAGGATCAGGCCGCTACGGCTATCGGCCAGCGGCGCCGGAAACCACAGCAGCGGCGCGCCCAGGTAAGACTGGCCGTAGCGTTGGGTTCCAGGCGGAAAATCACCGCGCTGGGGGCGAGGACGAGAAACGGGCATAGGGCATCCTGTTATCAGGTTATTTTTCAGCAGTGTTGTGTAAAACCGTCCCGGAATCAAATAGTTTCCAGCAATGTTGAAATCAGCATATATGTCAACTTTCTTTCACAAGCTGTTTGCAATTTCAGGTGATGAAACAAATAATTATCGCACTGCCAGCTCTGGTTTTTTTATTTTAAAGGGGATCTTATGAAGTATCCTGTCAAATTGACATGCGGCGCGCTGTGGTTAGCCAGCGTCTCTTCTCTTGCCTGGGCGGCGGATGTCCCGCCCGGCACCGTATTAGCCGAAAAACAGGTGCTGGTGCGGCACATAAAAGATGAGCCCGCCACCTTAGATCCCGCGAAAGCCGTCGGCCTACCTGAAATTCAGGTTATCCGCGATCTTTTTGAAGGTTTAGTCAATCAGGATGAGAAAGGCAACCTAATACCAGGCGTGGCGACTCGCTGGCAGAGCAATGATAACCGCGTCTGGACGTTTACCCTGCGCGATAATGCCCGCTGGTCCGATGGAACGCCGGTGACGGCAGAAGATTTTGTCTATAGCTGGCGGCGGCTGGTTGACCCCAAAACCACATCACCCTTTGCCTGGTTTGCGGCGCTGGCCGGTATCGCCAATGCGCAAAATATCATTGATGGTAAAGCCGCGCCGGATACCCTTGGCGTCACCGCCGTAGACGCGCGAACGCTGCGCGTTCAGCTGGATAAACCGCTGCCGTGGTTCAGCAATCTGACCGCCAGCTTTGCGTTTTATCCGGTCCAGAAGGCGAATGTTGAGAGCGGCGACAGCTGGACCCGTCCGGGAAGCCTGATTGGCAACGGCGCGTACGTTTTAAAGGATCGCGTGGTGAATGAAAAACTGGTGGTGGTTCCCAATACGCACTACTGGGACAACGGCAAAACGGTGATCCAGCAGGTCACGTTTACGCCCATTAATCAGGAGTCAGCGGCAACTAAGCGCTATCTGGCCGGTGATATCGATATTACCGAGTCGTTCCCGAAAAATATGTATCAGAAGCTGATGAAGGATATTCCGGGGCAGGTTTACACTCCGCCACAGCTGGGCACCTATTATTACGCATTTAACACACAGAAAGGGCCAACCGCCGATGAGCGCGTCCGCCTGGCGCTGAGTATGACTATCGACCGCCGTCTGATGGCGGAAAAAATTCTGGGTACTGGTGAGAAACCGGCCTGGCGTTTTACTCCGGATGTCACTGCCGGCTTCACTCCCCAGCCGTCGCAAATCGAGAGCATGAGCCAGGCTGAGCTGAATGCCCAGGCCAAAGCGCTGCTGCAGGCGGCGGGCTACGGCCCGGGTCGCCCGCTGAAGCTCAGCCTGTTGTATAACACCTCGGAGAATCATCAGAAAATCGCCATTGCGGTAGCGTCTATGTGGAAGAAGAATCTTGGCGTCGACGTGAAGCTGCAAAATCAGGAGTGGAAAACCTATATCGACAGCCGTAATACCGGCAACTTCGATGTGATTCGCGCTTCGTGGGTGGGGGATTACAATGAACCTTCAACGTTCCTGTCGCTGCTAACCTCGACGCACAGCGGTAATATCTCCCGCTTCAACGATCCGGCCTACGACAAAATTCTCACTCAGGCGGCGCTGGAAACGTCGGAAAAGGCGCGCAATGACGATTACAACGCGGCGGAAAAAATCATTATGGCGAAAGCGCCTATCGCGCCGATTTACCAGTATACCAACGGGCGACTGATTAAACCGTGGCTGAAAGGGTATCCGATTGCCAATCCGGAAGACGTCGCCTATAGCCGCACGATGTATATCGTGAAGCACTGATGAGCACCGGTTGCCTGCGGGCGTCAGGCAACCATCACATCTCTCCAGAGCGCGGCCCGCAGCGCCAGCTAACCTGTATTCTATTTCCCGACGCAGCGGCAAACCTCACTTTTGCCAGCTCTCACTCTCCTGGTCAATGAACAGCGTAGAGGCCATCAGATATCATTTTTAAAATCTATATTTATCCTATCTGAAATTATTGATATCTATATTTATCGTCGGGGTTGGGCTGGCTGATGGCTTGCGAGCGGTCAAACGTACTCAACATATCTTTTTGGATACGCGCAATCTTTTCCGCATCGGGAATGGCCTGATTGCCTTCGCTCATTGATTAACATCAATAAACTCCGTTTGTTTATATGTGAATTTAATATTTATTCATTTGTGAGATGTGAATTTTTTATTTATCGCAGTCAGATGATGAATGTTTTTGTTGATTTTGTGCGCATGATGCTTATTATTTTTTGTATTTTCATTTAAATGCTTAAGCAAAGTCTTATATTTGGCCTGAATACGGATGAGTTGCTCTATTCTGATGTCTGGCCCTGCGATGATTGTGCAAAGAAAATCGTTATGTTTGGCCCATACGCCTCCAGGGAAGGAAGCGCTATGGCCAGGATATTGCGAGTGCGGCTGTAAGGCGGCCTCTGATTTAAGCTGAGGCTGCACGTCAGAGAGGCGCGAATAGCGGCGTCGCATTTCCGCTTATGCGCTGCATCGTTACTGATTTGAGTAATGGCAAAGCGGGGCGTCTTTTATCTGGAAGATGAAAAAATTCAACGCCAATGGGAGCTCTTTTTAGCTGCGCGTTTTCATAATGTCGTGCAGAAGAGCGTTTATCTGGGCTGAGCAGGCGCTAAAAGAACGGGCGGGAAATAATATGCGTCAGAGTGTCTAAGTTTTTAAAGGCCTTGAGTACGAGCAGGATGCATGCGAGAAACTTTAACTTCATGCCATGCTGGCGATACGTCAATTATCCCGTGCCCTCAAATACAGACTTTGATATCGCTATATTCAGAAAGGCGTTTGAATAAATTCTAAAAGACGCCGCGTTGACTCAGAAATTATGAGCCGAAATGAACACGCTGGCCCCAGAATTAATCGGGTGCGTTGTTTAATCAATTATCCGGAAATGGCTGATGTTGGTAAATATCAACACCGCTTCGCGAAAGGCAAGCCGCAGTACTGGAAACAGAGAGTACTCGTTGTTTTCTGTTTAAAAAACAACCTAATCCGGGCGTGCTGTTGGGGTGAGATGAATCCCTTCCTGGATATGGCGGCGCTTTCTGTCGCCCCTCAGGCGAGGGTCTGGAAGCGTTATAGAAAAGTTTAAGGGTGAGGGCCGTCAATCGGAAAATAGCGCGGAGCAGCCCGACAAAGCCCTGGAAGACACGGACGTGCCCCTGTCGCAGGTGGGTCTGATATCAAAAGCGTAATACAGGAGCAGGGATGAAAACAGTACGACCGTTATGGGGACGGGGACAGATGATCTCTCCCCAACATTTTCAGCAGGAAACCGCGCAATCGGCCTGGCAGACAGAGTATGTCGCCCGGCTGGGGGCAATTCATCCCTGGGGAGTGGCGCGGGCGGAGTTTAATACCGCGCTGCTGAAGCAGGGGAAACTGAAAGCCGACCACCTGTGCGTGCGTTTCGCCGACGGCACGCTCATTGATAGCGATAACGCCGATGCGTTGCCGCCGGTGATGAACCTGCCGGAAACAGAACATCACGAACTGACGGTGGTTCTGGCGCTGCCCCATGAGCATGAGAACGGTGGCAACTGTCTGCAACCGGAGCAGAGAGCGGAGCGTCCCGTGCGCTGGCGTCTGGCCTGGCGGGAGGTGCGAAACCGCTATGGGGAGGACTGCCGCCAGATTGCGGTAATGCAGCCGGAGCTGACGCTGCGTGAGGCCGATAGCGACAACGCTGATTACCAGACCGTCGCCGCGATCCGTCTTACGCGCGATAGCCAGGGACACTGGTCGCAGGACGAGTCTTTTCTGCCGCCGCTGCTGAACGTACAGGCCAGCCGTTGGTTGAGGGAACAAACCGAACAGTTGACGGGTCAGCTCCGTGCGCGCCTGCAGCGCCTGATGTCTATGCGTCGGGAAAGCAACGAGCGAATGGCCGACTTCGCGGTAGCGGACGTGTCGCTGTTCTGGCTGCTGAGTGCGCTCAACAGCGCTGAGCCGTTGCTCAGCCATTTTGTTCGTCATCCGCAGGTGCATCCGGAACGTCTGTATACAGCGTTGGCCGGTCTGGCAGGTAGCCTGCTGACTTTTTCTCTTGAACACACTACAGCCGATATTCCGGCCTATCGTCATGAGCAGTTAACGGCGGTCTTTCCTCCATTGTTTGACTTGCTGGGGGGACTGCTGGAAGCCAGTCTGCCATCGAGGGTGGTGTCGATTGACATGGTTCATGATGAACGACGCAAGCGCTGGCATGCCCGTCTGCACGATCCACGACTGCGTGAAGAGGCGGATTTTTATCTCTCGGTACGATCGGCGCTGCCGGTAGCGCAGCTACTGGAGCAGTTTCCGCTTCAGTGCAAAGCGGGCAGCCCGGATGAAGTCGACCGGGTCGTTAACGGTTCGCAACCCGGCATCCCTCTGCGCGCGATGAGCCACGTTCCGGCGGCCATCCCGCTGCGCCTGGAGAACCAGTATTTCACCCTTGATATGGCCCATCCGGCGGCGCGAGCGATGCTGTTGGAAGGCAGTTGCGTCTTTTACGTCCCCGGTCTGCTGGGCGCCCCTGAACTCGAACTCTATGCGGTACTGCGCTCATGAAACAGGATACGAATATCGACGCCCTGATGGCTGACGCCTGGTTGACGGTGACGGAACTGCGGTGCGGGGCGAGACTGGCCGACGGGGAGGGCGAACGCCTCTGGCGACATTGCGTAGAGCATATTGAAAAGGTCATGGCGGAACTGGAGACCGCGGGCCTCAGCGAGGCGAGCCGTCGGCATATTCTCTACGCCTGGTGTGCGCTGCTGGATGAGACAGCTAAAGGACGTGAAGGTGAGGATGATGCCTGCATCGTCTGGTATGACCGTCCGCTGCAGGCGAAATACTTCGGTGCCCTGGACGCCGGCGATGCGCTGTATGAGCGGATGCGACAGGTTCTGCATGAGCCCGCGCCGGATGTGGCGGTACTGACCTGCTTCCATCGCGTGTTGATGCTGGGCTTTAAGGGATGTTATGCCCTGGATGAGCCGGTTCGCGACCAGCTTATCACCAGACTGGCGGAGCGCGTTTCGCCGTTTGAAACCGACCAGAGCCAGCCTGTACTGGCGGGTATATCCGGGCGTAGCGGCCTGGCGGACGGGTTGCGACGCTGGCCGGTTTGCCTCGGGCTGTCGCTGGTTGCGATCGCCGCGCTGTGGCTGGGGCTAAATCATTGGCTTGATTCCCTGATTACAACCCTGCTGCTCGGGGCGGAAAAATGAGCGTGAACCATTTGCGCCTGTTATGGCTCTGGGCCGGGATCCTTGCGGTACTGCTCTGTTTGCTGTTTCTGCCGCTGGCTACCGGCGGGCGGATTCTGGCTGTTGCGCTGATCCTGACCGCAGTCATCGTTGCCCTGATTGTCGCCGGGCGCAAGGGGGAATGGGGACTTACAGAGGATGCCTGGCTGGATGACATTCCGGACGCGCCGTACTGCCTGCCGGTGGTGCTGGTCTGCGGTGATATCGCCAGGTGGCCGGAGTGCGGGGTGGTTTTGCGTACGGCTCAGGGCTGCTGGTTAAATGTTCCTACCGCCGAACTGCAGCAGACGGTACGTACTCTTCTGCGTAAACGCCCGGATCTGATATCGCAGCTGGCGGTGATGGTCTGCGTTTGCCCGCAGTTGCACGGTGATGAGGCGGCGCTGGCGGTCGGGCTTAATGAGCTGCGCTGGCAGCTGAACCAGGCGCGGAGCGACTGCCGCCGCTCGGTGCCTTTACTACTGAGCAGTCACGTGGCAGGGGCGTCTGTTCCTCACTCGCTATGGCAGACAGCGCAGACCGGGGAAGCCATGCAGGTGTGGCAGGCGAATGACGCGCCTTGCTGCACCGGGACCTGGCTGGCGCAAAAGAACGGAAGGGAGCGTCTGGCCACACAGGTGAGGATGAATGCGCTGGTTCGCCTGACGCACGAGACGGCGCTGGCTATGCTGACGGCGCCCTCTGTTGATACGCCCCCGGTGATACCCGCTATGATGCTGTATCACATGACGCCGTCGGGGGCACCGGTTCTGCCTCAGAATCTGTGGCAGCGCTGGTTGTCTCATCATACCGCTCTGGGCTCACTACCTGGCTGGCAGCCTGATACCTCATCAGCGGATGTCCTGTTACCGGATTTTATTCTGCCACTGTTGCCATTGGGCGTCAGCGAGACGCCACGCGCCAGGATTTTACGCCGGGCGTTCTGTCTGTTCACCCTTGCCATTCTCATCGCACTGTGCGCCAGCGCGTGGAACAACCGCCAGCTACTGCAGCGGGTGGGGTTCGATATTCAGCACTATGAGCAGATTGCGATGGTTGACTACGCCTCGAAAGCCCGCGCCCTGCAAATCCTGAGTGGGGATGCGGTTCAACTGGATCAGTGGGCGCGCCGCGGTGAGCCGCTGAACCTGAGTCTCGGTCTGTATCACGGGGCCTATTTACGCATACCGGTGTTGGCCGCGATTCGTTCCTGGGAACCCCCACCTCCGCCACAAAAACCAGCACAAAAAACCGTGCCGAAAACCATCCGCCTCGACAGCATGTCGCTGTTCGATACCGGGAGGTGGGCGCTTAAGCCCGGATCGACAAAGCTGCTGGTGCACTCGTTGGTTGGCATCAAAGCAAAACCCGGCTGGCTGATTGTCGTTGCGGGCCATACCGACAGTACCGGTGAGGAAAAAGCCAACCAGATACTTTCGCTGAAGCGTGCCGAATCGGTGCGCGACTGGATGCGTGACACCGGAGATGTACCGGAGAGCTGTTTTGCGGTGCAGGGCTTCGGCGAGAACCGTCCTGTAGCCACCAATGAAACGGTTGAAGGGCGTGCGCTGAACCGCCGTGTCGAAATCAGTCTGGTACCGCAGGTGAATGCCTGCCAGCCACCGGGCATGCCTTCGGCCTTATCGCGGGAGAGCGGCGCGTCAATCAATGAAACGGAGAAGTAGCATGGCAACTCCGGTCTGCCTGTTGCTGAAGAGCAACGGCGGAGCGGATATCACAGACTCCCATTCGCCAAACGTAGGTGTCACTACTTGAGCCTGAAACGGGCAGGTTTTCCTGTCCGCAGTTATTTTGCTGAGCAGCCGCGGGGCAAGTGTTCAACAACGACAAAAATTGGTCTGCTGGCCTGATGCGCTTTGGTAAGTGAACAGCGACGGGCGGTAGCGTACCTGAAATGATTGAAGAGAAACTCTCATGGAAAATCCCGCCATTTTGTTACGTCGTCTTCACCCAAACTGCGCCCGCGCAACAGAAGGTCTCTTCTGCCTGCCGCCGAACGCCGGGATAAGCCTGCTCTGCCAGCAGATATTACCGGCGGTAAGCCAGCTGCGCTTAAGCCCTGTGGCTGCAGGACAGTTGCCTCAGCGTCCTTCTCCGGGTCGGGACGATAAGAAAATGATTGCGATGACGTTTGAGAAAGAGGTGAGCGTATGAGTGATATCCCGGCACAGCAGTTCAGCCACAACCATCCTCTGTTAACGGTGCGCGGCTGCCGCGCCCTGCTGGACGTGCTGGCCTTTGAAGGCGATGAGGCCCTGAGCGAACCGTTCAGCTACCAGATTGAATTCACCAGCGCCGACAAAACCCTCACGCCGCAGCAGATGCTGATGCAGGATGCCGCCTTCACCCTGCAGGCCCCGGTTGACCAGGGCTTCGGGGTAAAAATCCGGCAGCCGGTACGCACGATTCAGGGCGTGGTGACGGCGTTTGAGCGCCTTTCCGCCTCCCGGGACGAAACGCATTATTCCCTGACTCTGCAGCCGCGTCTGGCGCTGCTCTCCCGGAGCCACCAGAACCGGATTTACCAGGATATGTCGGTGCCGGATATCGTGGAGCATATCCTGCGCACCCGCCACGGCATGCGCGGGGAGGACTTTATCTTCACGCTGGCGCAGGCGTACCCGCGTCGCGAGCAGGTGATGCAGTACGGCGAGGACGACCTGCGCTTTATCACCCGCCTGCTGAGTGAGGTGGGTATCTGGTTCCGCTTCACCGCCGACACCCGGCTGAACATCGACGTGGTGGAGTTTTACGACGACCAGCGGCACGACGGGCAGGGGCTGGTTCTGCCGTCGGTGCCGCCCTCCGGCCAGCACGACAGCGGGATGGAATCCGTGTGGGCGCTGAAAAGCCGGCATCGCGTGGTGCCGCAGTCGGTGTTCACCCGGGACTATAACTACCGCAACGCGCCGGCGGAGATGAGCCTCAGCATCGATGTCAGCCGGGGCGACAGCACCACTTATGGCGAGGCGTACCACTGGGGGGATAACTACCTGACGCCGGGCGACAGCCATCCGCGCGACCCGGCGGCGGAGAGCGGGGCGTTTTATGCCCGCCTGCGTCACGAGCGCTACCTGAACGACCAGACCCGGCTGAGCGGAAAGAGCAGCTGCGCGACGCTCGCCCCCGGTCAGGAACTGAAGGTGAGCGGCGGCGAAGAGGTCACCGGCACCTTCCGGGAGGGGGTGATGATAACCCACCTCCACAGCCGCGCCCGGCGCGACCGCAGTTTTGAGGTGGCCTTCCACGCCATCCCGTATTCGGAAGATTACGGCTTCCGCCCGGCCACTATCGCCAGGCCGGTGATGGCCGGGACGCTGCCGGCGCGGGTCACCAGCACGAAAAGCAGTGATATCTACGGCCATATCGACCGCGACGGGCGTTACAGGGTCAACCTGCTGTTCGACCGCGACCACTGGCAGCCGGGAGAAGAGAGTCTGTGGGTACGCCAGGCGCGCCCGTATGCCGGTGACACGTACGGCCTGCATCTGCCCCTGCTGGCGGGCACCGAGGTGGCCATCGCCTTTGAGCAGGGCGACCCGGACCGGCCGTATATAGCCGGTGTCCTGCACGACTCGGCGCACCCGGACCCTGTCACCATCCGGAACTATAAACGTAACGTGCTGCGCACGCCGGCGAACAACAAAATCCGCCTCGACGACGCGCGGGGAAAAGAGCACATCAAGGTCAGCACGGAGTACGGCGGCAAGAGCCAGCTGAACCTGGGGCATCTGGTGGACGGCGGAAAACAGCCGCGCGGGGAGGGATTCGAGCTGCGTACCGACAGCTACGGAGCGATACGGGCCGGGAAAGGGATATTCATCACCGCTGATGCACAGATGAAAGCGCAGGGGCAGCAGCTGGCGATGGAGCCTGCAACCAGCCTGTTGAGGGGGGCGCAAAACCTTATTGCCGGTTGGGGGAGTGTGACGCAAACGCACCGTAATTTCTCACCAGATATGGATACGTTAAAGCAGTTTGTTGAAAAGGCGGACCAGATAAAGAAACCGGTATTGTTGATGGAAGCACCGGAGGGGATAGGGAGCGTTACGCCAGAAAGCATTCTTCTGCACAGTGGCAACGGTTTGTATATGCAGAGTATTGGAGAAGTCAGTATTGCCAGCGAGCAGAGGCTTGCAGTGAATGCCAGCCAGGCGATATCGTTACTTTCCCGCCAGGAAGGTGTTCGTCTGGTATCTGCAAAAGGCCCGCTGAATATCGAATCTCATAGCGATATTCTCTCATTAACGTCTCTTCAGGATGTTACCGTACAGTCCACACAGGGACATCTTCAGCTTACGGCGAAGAATGGTATCACTATTGGGTGTGGCGGCGCTTACATTCGCTTGACTCCGCAGGGAGAAATTGAAATTCATGGACCTGGCCTGTTAAGTCTGAAAGGACAACATAATTTGCAGGGGCCAGCCAGCGAAGATTTTCAGTTGCCCGATCTGCCTTCATCAGTATGTAAAGAATGCCTCAAACGGGCTCAGGAACTGGCTCAGGGTTTTGTGCCGAGGGACGCGTAAATGGACAACATAAAGATCTGGCTGGATAAAATCCAGCTGACGTGTCAGCAGATTGGTCACAATTATGTCGATATGATTATCGATCAGTGCGGCGTGAATTTCTCCGTCATTCCGGCTCTTTCCGGGTTTTCTCCGGCAATAAAATGGCAGTCCCTCTACCAGGGATTGCCGGAGAATATTTACCCGGACGATGCGCCTTTGCTGGTACGTATTGAGCTGGAAGATGCTCAGCAGGTGCAGTGGTTATATGCATTGGCTCGTGAAGCTGTGGCAACAGCGCCTTTACTGGTGCTGGGGTCATCCTGGCGGTTCGAAGTTTTGGCTGAATGGTTGATCCGTTGCATTGATGCGCAGCATGAGGGGCGTGCAGGGATATTTCGCTTCTGGGATACGCGTATATTTTCGTATCTTTTTACCCATGTTCTTAGTGATGAACAGCAAAGTCAGCTCCACAGACCGACATTATTCTGGAGCTGGCTGGATCGCGACGAAGCACCTGTTTTGCTGGAAGGCAATGGGGCGGCATTAGGTGAAGAGGAATTGAGTGAGCAAATCATATTTACTGATAATCAGTTTGAAAGTCTGATGTGTCTGTGTGATGCAAAACAATTATTGGTTTATCAGCCATTACCGAAGAACCTTTTTATGAACAGAGAAAGTGAATTTTCTGCTTGCTTTAAGGCTATGCTGGCTGCGACAAAAGAAGGTGTGCTTTTCGAAGATAAACGTAATGAGTGGGTGGCTGAGTATATTCTTAAAAATAAAATTTATTCTGATGAATGCGGTTCTGGTGTCAATAATCTATAAAGTCATCAGGAGTGGTATTTTCAATAGGGATAATAGCTACTTACATCGGAGGGGTTATGTATTTGGATAGTGATACAAAAGTTATTATCTCTGGAGCGGTAATATTACTGGTTGGAATCATTGTCTGGAAAAAACAAAGCTTTTTTATTGCTCTGGTGTTTTGTGTTTTGTGTTTTGTGTTTTGTTTATCAAAGCGTCTATGATGTTTTTAGCGATAGTTATGCTATTATCCTGGGGAGAGCCGGAAAATTCTTTTTATTTTATATTTCCTGTTATTAGTGTTTTTACCGCTGTGTTTTTTCCTGATAAGCGTTGGCCAAAACATACCGGACACATATACAGATGTTCATCATGCATGAATTTTGTTAACTATAAATTCGATAAATTTTCCCATTGTGGCTCTGACATGGATTCAAAAAATATTTGAAAAAAAAGACCAAACAATATTTGGAAAAAAAAGACCAAACAATATTTGGAAAAAAAAGACCAAACAATAAGCGGCTATTAGATGACGGTTGAATCTAATGATAACCCTGTTTATCCGGTTAAAATAAGGGAACCTGAGATATGTCTATAATAAAGTCTGATTTAGGCTGGTATCCACCGCAGGGACGATGGCTGACACGCTTTGTTTTTATCGCTGCGGCGATATTGCTGGTTGGTTGTGACAGGCCTGCCAGAGAAAAGAATGTTAGCGGCGGCAGCGGTACCATAGAAGCGGTTAACCATACCCACTGGGCGATAAACCATTTCAGCGTAGATGGGCAGTCAGGGCTGGATATTATCGGCCCCTGGCAGGGGGGCGGCGGTGGCTGCTGTTACGGTGTGCCAACGAAATGGAAACCGGGGATGAGGGTGAAAGTTGAGTGGGAAACCGGTGTGGGAGGGTCTAAAGGTTTTCCTGGATTTGCTAATACAGATAAGTACTTAGAATGGGAAAAAAAAATCAAAGCTCAAAACCGGAAACATAGCCAGACAGTATCGGTTCCTGACTATACCGGGCAAAAAACCTGCGGAATAAAGGTTCACTTTTTACCCTGCGATCAAATAAAAGTCACCACCAGCTGCTACGACTACGGCAACCCAAATTATCCGATTAAAGATCCGATCAAAATGGAGGAACCCAAAGTATGTCCACAATGAAGCCTGATGCAGTCTGGTATCCTCCGCAGTTTCCGAAGCAGGTACGATGGTTGACGCGCCTTGTTTTTATCGCTGTGGCGATGTTGCTGGCTGGTTGTGACAGGTCTGCCAGAGAAGAGAGTGTCAGCGGCGGCAGCGGCACCATAGAAGCGGTTAACCATACCCACTGGGCGATAAACCATTTCAGCGTAGACGGGCAGTCAGGGCTGGATATTATCGGCCCCAGGCAGGGGGGCGGTGGCGGCTGCTGTTACGGCGTGCCAACGAAATGGAAACCGGGAATGACGGTGAAAGTGGAATGGGAAACGGGTGTCGGTTATTCAATGGATTTTCCAGGATATGGAGATGACGCTAAATATTTAGAATGGGAAAAAAAAATAAAAGCTCAGAACCAGGAACATAGCCGGATAGTCCCAGTTCCTGATTATACCGGGCAAAAAACCTGCGGAATAAAGGTTCACTTTTTACCCTGCGATCAAATAAAAGTCACCACCAGTTGCTACGACTACGGCAATCCAAATTATCCGATTAAAGATCCGATCAAAATGGAGGAACCCAAAGTATGTCCACAATGAAGCCTGATGCAGTCTGGTATCCTCCGCAATTTCCAGCACTGGGCCGATGGCTGACACGCCTTGTTTTTATCACTGTGGCGATATTGCTGACAGGTTGCGATCGACCCGCGAAAGAGGAGAGCATCAGTGGCGGTAGCGGCACCATAGAAGCGGTTAACCATACCCACTGGGCGATAAACTATTTCAGCGTAGACGGGCAGTCAGGGCTGGATATTATCGGCCCCTGGCAGGGGGGCGGCGGTGGCTGCTGTTACGGCGTGCCGACGAAATGGAAACCGGGGATGAGGGTGAAAGTTGAGTGGGAAACGGGTGTGGCTTTTGCCGATGATGTACCTGAAATCCCTGAGCCGAAACGTCCTGATACGAAAGCCTCTTACCAAGTATGGCAAGCATATTCCGATAAAAAGGAAGAGTGGTATAAGAAAATTAAGGCACTGAATAAAGTGCATACAAAAATAGTCCCTGTTCCCGATTATTCCGGACAAAAAACCTGCGGAATAAAGATCCACTTTTTACCCTGCGATCAAATAAAAGTCACCACCAGCTGCTACGACTACGGTAACCCAAATTATCCGATTAAAGATCCGATCAAAATGGAGGAACCCCAAATATGTCCACAATGAAACCTGATGTAGTCTGGTATCCTCCGCAATTTCCGAAACAGGGACGTTTACCCACACAAGCGGCGTTAGTCGGTCAAAACTGTAAGCAGCAGGACAGCCATGAACTGGCTTACCGCAATGAACTTTGCCAGGCGGCGGGTCGACTGGTGGAACCGCCGTGCTGTAAGACGCTGCATATCAGCCTGTTTTTCGACGGCACCGGTAATAATCTGAACAACGATCTTTATATCGACGTTCCTAAACATCCCACCAATATTGCCCGTCTTTTTCGCGCAACCATTGGCCAGGGGCACGCCGGTGGCGTCCAGGGACATGCCGGGGAACTGGTGGATATGGAAGGGACGTCGGGTAATAAATATTACAAGTACTACATCCCTGGCGTCGGCACCCCCTTTCCGGAAGTGTCGGATCTGAATTACAGCACGCCCGGCATGGCCTTTGCCACCTATGGCGAAGAACGAATTAACTGGGCGCTTATTCGCATTATCGATGCCTTAAGACGCACGCTGGGCAAACCTGCTTTATCCGATAATGAAAGCTGGAAAGCGGTGAAAGACATGACCTCTCGTACAGAAGATTTCGGGACTTCAGGTCAATACCGACGTCAAATAGTATTCCGGCGGCTTTTAAAAGATCTGGAACCCGACCTGAAGCTGGCGCTGAATCAGCCTGAACCCGGTAAACCGAAACTGCTGGGGATTAAGCTGTATGTATACGGTTTTTCACGCGGAGCGGCGGCGGCAAGGGCTTTTGTCAACTGGCTGGTTGAACTGCTGCCCAATTCTTTCAGAAAAGGAACGAAGCCGGATCTCTGTCTGACGCTGGAAGGCGCTAACTGGAAGGTGCCGCTGAGCGTCGAATTTCTGGGATTGCTGGATACGGTGGCCTCTGTTGGCGTGGCGCATATCGCCCCTCTTGCGGAAGGACATATGGGCTGGGCCGATAATGCAATGGAGCTGCCCGATAACGGCCTGATTAAAAATTGCGTGCATCTGGTTTCTGCCCACGAGCAGCGGCTCTGTTTTCCTCTGGATTCGATTTGCCGCCATGACGGAATCTATCCGTCCTATGCCAGAGAGATGGTGTATCCCGGTATGCATTCGGATATTGGTGGTGGTTATATGCCCGGTGAACAGGGGAAAGCAACGGCGGATGACGACGGCTATTTATTATCGCAGATTGCCTTGCATGATTTATATGCTACAGCATTTGATGCTGGTGCTCCTCTGAAAGTTCCTGAAGATTCACTTCCCTCAACAATATCTTCAGATAATTGGCGTGTTATGCCAGGTAACTTAATTTCAGAATTTATGGTTGCTGATACATTGATAAATAGTTTCAACGCCTGGCGTGAATTAACATTAAACCTTCCCTCATCTCTGGAAAAAATAAATGATGAGAATGCTGCCAGATACGAACCTGTACGTGCATCAGTCAACGTTATTACCGCGCTGGAAGTTCAAATCACCTGGATAACCGCCTGGCGTATCGGTCGCTATGCGAGTGGCAACTATACAAAACAGCGGTTTTATATTGATGCAGCCGCAAACGGCATGGATAAAGACAGCGACCCCAAAATAAGAGAGGCTTCCGAACAGGCGCGCGATATAAAACAGCGGAAAGTAGAGAAAACACGGCGTAAAATGCAGGAGTCTGCTGAAAAAGATACCTATATCCCCTATCCGCCGGGGCCGAAAGATTTTGATCCCGCGTTGGGGCAGACGCAGTTGCGCCAGGCTGCGGAAGAATTTCGCGAGGACTATCAGCTAAAACAGCGTGCCGTAACCGGAAACTGGATATATAAGGGAATGGATAAACTGAGTAACCTGGTTTATAGCTTCAGCGATGATGATGTAAGTGGCGAATATATAAAGATAAAAAAAGAGGCCAATGAAAAATATTCAATGCTCTTTCCTCCTCAGGGGGAAAGCAGCAACGAGCAACAACCCGGAGGGCTGGTCAGAGCATTATTTGACGATCAGGTTCATGATTCCAGGGCCTGGTTTATGCAGGCGACGCTTGATGCCAGGGAACCGTGGGGAAGTTACTTTTTATACCGGATGATCTATTTCGGTGAGCTGATGAGTAAAAATATTACACCTCTTGTGAAATACGGGCGCTTTATTGAGGGGAGATTTAAAGATACGGTTCCTGGCGTTGATTTTATTATCGAGCGAGCTGAGAAAGGAGGGGCTATTATGGGTGAAAACTCCCCGCCTGAAATAAAACAAAAAATATCCGTGGTAAACAGCTCTGCGGATATTCCCCTTACCATGTTGTCCGATCTTCCCCTTCAACCTGCGCTGACAAACGAGCCAGCGGAATTAATCGCCTGGCAGCAACAATCGCGGGAAGCGGAAAAACTGGCCAGTACGAAAGCGGCGATAGCCTCACTGTGGCCATAACGAAATGGCGTTCTGATATACGGATGCCTGTGTAAATAATACAAGGAATAAATATGAAACAGGTAATACGCGAAGGCGATACCCTGCGGGAGTATGGCGGTAAAGTTCTGGCCGGACATTATCTGTGTTTTGGAAAAGGCATTGCCACTAAAGGCGATCCGGTAAAATGCAATAAGCATGGTATGACCACGATTATTGAAGGCAGTTCGCTGTCAAAAGTGGATGGTCAGCCCGTCGCTCTTCACGGACACCGCTGCGCCTGTGGCTGTACGCTGGTGAGTTCTTTTCCCGACTGCGGTATTGCACAGTGAGACCGCTACCTGATTTTCCTGATTATCGCACCGCTAAACCGCCTGCGGCAAAACGCTGGCTGGGGGCCGGAGCATTACTGGTCCCGGCGGTCGGCGCTGCGAGTGCGTTATTACGGGGAACAGATGCAAGCTCCGGGATCGTTTTTGCCGCGATGCTTTTCACGTTAACCGTCATGGGGCTTTTCTGGCTTCTTTCTCTGCTGTATTACCGGTTTTCAATTCACCACTCATCCACCTGGAAAGCGGAGGTGGCACAGGTACAAAGTCACTGGTGGTATCAGCATCGTCGGCAGTTTTCCCTGGAGGATGTGGTGCTGATTGGCCCTGCCGGGGCGGAGATGATGGACTGGTTGCGTTTGCTTAAGCGTAAGCAAAAAGCGCCAGCAGAACGTCAGGAGGCAAACGGTAAAGCGCTGCGTGTGGCGCGTTCTTTTTCTTCCGATGCGACGGAACGTGGAAATCAACTGGCTCGTATGCTGGTACTACAGTGGAAACGGCAGCGCGAAGGCAAAAAATTGCTCTCGCCGCAGCGCTTTTACTGGCAGGGGAGCGAGAGCGTATGGCAGGCGTTTGTTGCACAGATAAAGGACTCTTTTCCAGGCATTGTGCTGCCTGAATTACCGATTATGTGGAAGGGAGAACGTTCACTGTCAGATATTGCAGCCTTTCTGGATTCAGAGGGCGATGGCACGCAAATTCTGGTGGCTGGGTGCCAGTCTGAAGTCCCCTCGGCAGAGGATTTGCTGCCTGCCGGAGAAGCCGCTGCCCTGTGGCTTGTGAGTGCTGAGGGGGCTGTATTGCTCTCACAGGGGGAATATTTTTCCCCATCGGCAACGGAATATTTGAAGGATGTCTGTGAACGAGCACAGAAGCAAAGTGAACTTGACTCAGCACCTGACGCCTGCATTCTTTTTTCTCACCCGCAACAATCTGAACTGGCAGGCAGCGGCTGGAACGTTACTCATCATTTGCAGGACAATTTTTGGGGTAATACGGGAAAACTTGAGGCTCTTGTCGTGATATCACTTGCTGCCATTTTCGCACAAAGCCAGTCGCAACCCTGCGGCTGGATAGCCACTGATCCTTTACACCCCCTGGCGCTTGGAATTGTTAAACCTCATGAAAACAGATAAAAATCAGAAAGAAACTATTTCTGCTGCGTTCACGGTGGTACTTACAGCCGTGGCGATCACGTTCCTTATTTTACTGGGGGGACTGGCGTACTGGTTTTTCATAGGTGACCATGCTGCAAAATGGTCGGTTATCTATCCGATTCTGCTGGTGTGCGGTCTTCTCTGGATTGTGCTGGTATGTGTCGTATCTCTGGTTTTTCTGGCGATACATCTTTGGATCATCAGTCGAGCCAGGCGTTCATCAGCGGCTGGACAGAGTACATCAGCAAAGACGCTGGCGTTGAAACGCCCGATGCTATCGAAAGAAATAGCCACCCATCTCCGCCGCCGCTATACCCGTTTCTGGCGCCACAAAGTCCGCCTGCTGCTGGTGGCCGGTGAACCCGCGCACATTGCCGCCATCGTCCCCGGTCTGGCGGAAAAGCAGTGGCTCGAAGGCCACCGCACGGTGCTGATTTAC
>POVV01000242.1_pt1 | contig 43016 bp, 20 predicted proteins | sample 1560271 | NCBI WGS metagenome assembly POVV01 (sample SAMN08337232, study PRJNA429181) | Bioreactor metagenome, whole genome shotgun sequencing project. | biome: cows' rumen and soil; feature: anaerobic; isolation source: anaerobic chemostat enrichment culture, galacturonate as sole carbon... | reverse complement strand
TGGCCTTGAGCACCGCCTCGGCCATATCGCGCTGGGTAGAGATGCCAATCTGACACTGATGAACGACGATCTCCAGGTGCAAGGCACGCTGCTCAAGGGCGAGTGGGCCTATCGCCATCCCGCCCTCACGGCAGTCCTTAATGACTCAGCCAGCTAAGGCTGCGCCCATAATCATACCCGCCGCCATTTGGCGGCTAACGATGAGAATCAATCAATGACAACCCATTCGCTTTTAGGGACGCAACAGCAGGCGCTGGACCTGATGAAACGGGTCTACCGCTGGCAAGCAGCTAATCAGACCCGCTCCGTGCTCCGTCGCACAGGCAAAACCCGTTTTATCAAAGATACCGACTGGGAGCGCGGTGTCTTCTGGTCCTGCGTCGCTGCCGCCTGGCAGTCCACGCAAGATGACGACTATCTACAGGGCGTAATGAACTACACCCTGCATACCGGATTCAGAACTGGCCCCAACCCGCGTTTTGCCGACGATATGGTCTGTTGTCAGGCCTATCTCGACGTGTATCCGCTGTTCGGCAAAACCGAGGCGCTGGAGCCGACCCTGGCCGCGCTGGGTCTGATGGTTAATGCCCCCGAGCCGGGCAGAAAAGATTGGTGGTGGTGCGATGCGCTGTTTATGGCTCCCCCTGCGTTTGCCGCGCTGACGCAGCAGACCGGCGATCGCCGCTATCTTGACTATATGAACACCGCCTGGTGGGATGCTATCGACTACCTGCAAGATAGCGAAACCGGGCTGTTCTACCGCGATCACCGCTATATTCCCGATGGTCAGGGCACTGAACTGCGCGAAGCCAATGGCCACAAGGTGTTCTGGAGTCGGGGTAACGGCTGGGTGCTCGCCGCCCTTCCACGCCTGCTGGCCCGGATGCCGGAGCAGTTTGCCGATCGAGTACGCTACCTGGCACTGTTTCAGCAGCTCGCGGCCTCCATTACGCCTTATCAGCAGCCCGATGGCTTCTGGCGTACCAGCCTGCTCGATCCCGATCGCTTCCCCGCACCGGAGAGCAGTGCCACCGCGCTGTTCTGCTACGGTCTGGCTTGGGGGATCAATCAGGGGGTGCTGGATGCCGACACTTACCTACCGGTGGTTGAGCGGGCTTGGCGGGCGCTACAGACCGCCGTCCACGACAACGGTATGATCGGTTGGGTACAGCTTCCCGCCTTCAATCCACGCGACGTAAGCCGCGACCACAATATGGACTATGGCGCCGGCGCTTTTCTGTTGGCGGCAATGGAAGTGGCGACACTGACCGCCCGTTAATCTTATACCCGTCATACTTGAAGCTGCCTCTTTGTTGGCTACGCTCACTTGCCGCCGCGATGCAACGCCAATTATTTTGGGTATATACTACGATATCAGAGAGCAGATAGTCCTGTCTGCTCTCTGTTGCTTGCTAGCACAGCTAGATTTTCACCAATCGCTAAATTTTCAACAATCGAATGTATTCGGGCCGTGCATCCCGCGTCTCTATCGTCAGCAGCGAGTTATTCTGCTGCCTTACCAAGGTAACGGCACTGTATGGCTCAGCCAGTGACCAGCTCCCGGCGATAAGGATCTGCGTTACCTGGATCTTGGAGAGATTGCTACCCCAGGGTCGGCTGTAGATACTAACCTCAACCTGATCGCCGTTGGCATCGATTTGATCGGGATCTTGGCCGCGATACAGCGCCAGATCGGGATTGACGATACTCAGATGCATTTCCTGTGCGTTGAGCTGATTTGCCAGCACCATCGCCGGGCTGTCGCTCCCGATGATCAGGGTTTCCGTCAGCCCCGCCACCGGCGAAAAGAACGCATAACCCTCGGTTCCTGTCACGCCATCACGCACAATATGTGCGGAAACATCTTGCCTGAGCACCTGATAGTCCGGCTTACTTGAGCCGCTCGCCTCGATAACCACCGCATACTCATAGTTCTGTTGCTGCGGAGCCTTACCGTGATCGATCACCGCGGTCGCGAAGAGCCCCTGAGTTGGCGTCCCATCGTCTTCATGGTTGGATGCCTGATTATCGTAAGAGAAGCGGATCTGCTGGCCCGCAGGAATAAAATAACGGTTGCCGGCCGGATCTTTAAATCGGGTCTCCCCCTGCAGCGACAGATGGGTTCCTATGCTATTGATCGCCTCACCGTTCACCTCAACCACCTCTCCCGCGGGTACCTTATGCTGGAACAGGGTTGTCTCGGTGTGGTGTTCAGTATCTCGATTGTCGATCGCCGAACCCAGCGCAATGATGCGATTGGCGAAAATAAAGCAGGATTTGCGCGCCCGGAAGCTCTGCTGCTGATACTTGGCGTGGCCGTGCAACTTGACGGCAAACAGGCTGCTTTCATCCCCCAGCGTAGTCGCTCCCGAATAGGTCTCTGTGGAGAGCAGCATCTCCTCGATACCCGCGCCCGGTAACTGATGTAGTGTGGCGATAAGTTGATCATTCGGTAGCTGGATCGCCGTCGTCCCCGAATAGCGGCTCCAGTTCCAGCCATCATGGCTGAAGGCACGCAGGCTATAGTCGGCAGGCTCGATGGCCACATGCCCATATTGCAGATAACGACCATACAGATTGTTGGCCTCGTAGGTTTCGTTGCCGACGAGATAGCGGCTGAAACCTCTGGCGATCACCAGCCATGACTTGTCGGCCAGCACCGCACTGCGGCCCCGCTGTACGGCCATTGACGCATAGTTCATCGCCCAAGCACCGACCGGTTCACTCTCTGCAGGAATACCTTCGAAATCGGGCTTATTGGCCAGATAGGCATAGGCAGCGGCCAGTTCGCTATCGACAGTCTGCGTCCCATCGGGAGAGCCCGCCCGCGCCATCCATTGATAGGGCGCTGCGGAGATCACTTGTTTATCATCGGGATGACGTCCGCTCAGCGGCAGCGGGATATGCGTCTCTTTGGTGTAGATGCGCATTTTCAGCAACACTTCTTTGGCGCGCTGATGCGCCGCTTGGCTGAGTCTGAACGGACTGCCGCTAAGGCCGTAGATCGCAACGCCCAAGCCATTAAAGGCATCTTTACCGTAGGCGGGGTAGTGCTGACAATGGTGGAATACCGACCCCTCCGGCTTGAATCCACCCCCGACACCGTCCGATGCCAGCAGCGTTTTACTCAGCCAGGACTGAAGCTGCGTCAGCAACGCTTCACGTACCGTGATTTCGGGTAGCAACAGGAAGCTCTTGATCATCCACTGTAATTGGGTATTCAAGATGTCGACATTGGAATCGATAATCGTCTCATCGGCTTCGTAAATACGCCCGGTGGCACTGAACCACATCATGGCCTGCTGTGCCGACGCCAACCATCCCCGTTGAGCCAGTACCCGTCGGCCGATAAACCAGGCATCGAACAGTTCACGCGTCTGGTAGCCCACATGGCTGACGATCTGATAGCCAGACCCTCCTTGCCAACCTTGCTCAAAGGCATAGCGGCTGCCATCGATAAAGCGGGCTTCCAACTGACGGCGATTCTCTGCGGAGAGCGAATCAGTACGCAAGAATTTGGCGGTCTCCAGCAGCGCTTTCCCCAGCACGCTGATATTGATGGTATCGGTCAATAACGCCAGGCTCTCCGGCGACAGGATCCCATCAACCCGCATAAAATTCTGACGCTTGGGATGATCCAGTGGCTTGCCGGTAATCGAGCCATCCGGGTTATCACGGAGCATAAACTGAGTATATTTCGCCAGGTTGGCGTCGATTTTTTCCTGTGAAATGGTACTGCTGCTGTTGACCGCCAGATGGCGATCGAAATTTTTATACAAGATCGCCGTATCGCCACTGGTATCGTCAAACGGCAGCGTGAAGTTAAAATCATCGTAATGCTCACGCAGCATCTGATCGTACATTAATACCGCCATCCAGTTTTTGTTGGGGCCGGTATTGACCGCAGGATTGATAAAGGGCACCACATAGTCTGGCGTCGGCCAGCGATGATCGACGGGAATAGACAGAATTATCTGATCAAACAAGAGTTGCCCCGCGCGCTCCGGAGCAATAATGGTCAGACGATCCATCCCCTCGATGGCCTCCCCTTGCATATCGCGAAAAGGAACGGCGATCCCACGCCAGCCCGAAAACGCCAGGCTGATACTGAAACTGGCGTTAACCGCTTCTCCTTGGCCAAAATGGAATGTCAGTTGCTCATCGAGCGGCTCTGCACGGTATAGCCAGGTGAGAAAAGTATGTGGTGTTGCCTCATCGGCTTGTGGCTGGAAGCCCACTTTCTGGTTCAAGATCAGCCGTGAACCCTGGGTAAATGACCATTGCAGCGATTGTTGGCCGTCGCGGGCATGCTGCGAGCTGATAGTCAGAGTAGAACCGCCATCGGTCGTTATGGTTGCCGGTACCTGATTCTCAAAAAAGTACATGTAACCGCCCGGTTCCAGATTCTCCACATATTGCGTTTTGCTACTGTTATTCATATTCATTACCTTTCAATTTAGAGGATCGATTTTTCACTTATTCATAATTAATGTTAATATAACAATCATCAATAAACCGAATTACACAGGAAATATAGCCTTTTACGTAACAACATCCATTAATTTACCGAATATTTTAGAGAATAACCACCACTTACAAAACCTTTCGATAGTTGTGATAAAAATCACTAAAACCTTCGTTTACTTACGTATAATCGATGGATATATCAAGATCTGCCGAGGAAAGCGATCAACAAAATGGCGAAGTCACATTCTCAATCCACCCGATTTCACATGATGGCGAAGCCCGTCAGTTACCGCTGTAACCTGAAGTGTGACTACTGTTTTTACCTCGAAAAAGAAGACATGATGGCGACACATCCGTCGGAGCGCATGAACGACGGCCTGCTGAAACGCTATGTGCGCGACTATATTCGCGCACAAGACGGCGAAGAGATCGATTTCGCCTGGCAGGGAGGGGAGCCGACACTCGCCGGGTTGGATTTCTACCGCCAGGTAGTGAAATATCAGCAGCGTTATGCCGATGGCAAGCGTATTACCAACAGCTTTCAGACCAACGCAGTGGCGATCAACCATCAGTGGGCCGAGTTTTTCGCCGAGCATGGCTTCCTGATCGGTGTCTCCATCGATGGTATGCCGGAGATCCACGATCGCTACCGGATTTCGGTTAACGGGCGCCCCACATTCGAGCGGGTCAAACGCGCCATCGAGCTACTGAAAACACATCAGGTCGATTTCAATACCCTGACGGTGATCAACGATCAAAACTGGCAGCGGGGCAAGGAAACTTATCAGGCACTGAAAGCGCTGGGGTCGCAGTTTATGCAGTTTATCCCTATCGTGGAGATCGACGGGCGCCAACAGGAGGAGCGCTATTCGCCCGGCAAAGCCGCCAAGCTCGCGCCCTTCTCCGTCCCTCCCCATGGCTACGGCCAGTTTATGACTGATGTCTTCGACCAATGGGTGCAACAGGATGTAGGCCAGATCTTCATACGTGAGTTTGATAGCCTGCTGGCGAGTTGGCTCGGCTACCCCGCCTCAGTTTGTGTGCTCGCCCGCGAGTGTGGCCAGGCACTGGTGATCGAGGCAAATGGGGATGTCTACTCCTGCGATCACTATGTCTATCCCGCGAATAAGCTGGGTAATATGCAAGTGACTCCCCTCAGCACGCTGGCGGGCAGCAAGCAGCAGCGGCGCTTCGGCAGCGCCAAACACGATAAATTGACCGGACAGTGCCTGCGCTGCGAGTTTCGGCCACTCTGCCACGGCGGCTGTCCTAAGCACCGGATAACCGCTCTCGAAGGTGAGAAGCACCAGCATAATTACCTGTGTGCTTCCTACCAGCAGATCTTCAACCACCTGGCGCCTGCGCTCAATATGATGGCGCAGGAGATCCAACGCGGCGGTGTTGCCGCCAACGTGATGCCCCGACTCGCACGATAAGGCACCTGCTCTGGATAACCCTGATGACCGTAAAACAAATCAATGCCGAACCACGCCCGAAGATCCCCTACGAACATCCCGATGCACGCCGTTATCTGGCATTATTCAAGGAGAACCTGATCCGTACCCTGGTGAAAAAAGCGCGTTACCCGCGCCATGACGCCGATATACAGGCACTGTTCAATCAGCAGGGTGGCGATCTGCGCCAGCAGTGTGAACAGCTGGTGCGCTACGTTGCGGAAGCCTTCAATCATTATGCGATATGGGATTACAGCCACGCCTATTACCCTGGCCGACCCAGCCAGCAGAATGCCCGTATGGATGCGATGGAAGGGGTTAGCAGAGTGCTGCCCACATTGGCTGCCTGGCTGAATGCCAACGGCGATAGCCCATTGCTGGGGTTGAACGGCACGCGTCTCGATGTAGCCGAAATCCTGCGAAAAAGCTTTCTGGCGGGCACCCAGCCACAGCACAAAGGTTACTGGGGTGAGATACAGGATTACGATCAGCGCATCTGCGAGAGCGCCGATCTGGCGCTGGCATTATGGCTCAGTAGAGCCTGGGTCTGGGATCGCTTTACCGCTGAGCAGCAACAGCAAGTTCAGCGCTGGTTTCAGCAGGTCAATCACTGCAAAACCGTCGATAACAACTGGCACCTGTTCCCGTTGACCGTACAGAGCGTGTTCAAGGCGCTGACCGGCGAAGATCACATCGAGCACGCCCGTTACCAGCGTATCAAGGCCTTCTATGTCGGAGACGGCTGGTTTCGCGATGGTGCGCAGGGAAACTATGACTACTACAACGCCTGGGGTTTCTTCTACTCTCTCTACTGGTTGGATCGCATCGATCCCACCTTCGACCCAGTGTTTATCTCGCAGTCACTGGCCGCTTTTGTCGCCAACTACCGCTATCTCTTTACTCCTCAGGGTCTGCCTTTCTTTGGCCGCAGCCTGTGTTATCGGCTTGCCGCCGCAGCCCCTTTGCTCGCGGCTATCGATCGGGAGAATCCGCTCCTGGCCCCCGGCGAAGCCAAACGAGCCTTCAGCACCAGCCTGCGTTACTTTATCGGTCAGGGCGCCCTGCGCAACGGCGCACCGACACCGGGGCTGTTTACCGATGATTTCCGTCTGGTGGATAACTACAGTGGGCCAGCCAGCAGCTTCTGGTCGTTACGGGCGCTGAATATTGCACTGTTCAGCGGCGAACGCTCGGGCTTATGGCAGGCCGAGGAGCTACCACTGGCTATCGAGCAAGGCGATTTCGACCTGATGATCCCCGCCATCGACGCAAGGTTTACCGGCGTTTTCGCAACGAAAGAGGTGATCGTCACCTTTCGATCGGAATACACCACCGAACAGACACCACTAACCCGCCGCTTATTGAACCAATCCGCCACTGATCGCCTGCTGGAAAGGGTCTCTGGGCGGGCAAGAAGGCCGAAAAACAACCTGTTAAGGAAAGGTATTACCTGTTATACATCGAAAATGTCTCATTTCTTTTAATTTCACAATCTTTCGATTTAACGATTTTATGTGATCAAAGTCTTTCCATTCTCTTTTTATTTCGCATAAAATTAAATTCGAAAGTAAATGAAAATCAAAGAGGCCCTATCATGTTTCTTGTATCAACCAGGGAAATGCTGTTGCAAGCACAGGCGGGGGGTTACGCCGTTCCCGCCTTTAATATCCATAACCTAGAGACTCTGCAGGTGGTGGTCGAAACCGCTGCCGAGATGGCTTCACCGGTGATCCTGGCGGGTACGCCAGGTACCTTCAGCTATGCTGGCACGGCGTATCTGGTCAGCATGTGCCAAGAGGCCGCTCGGCGCTACAGTATCCCGATCGCGCTGCATCTGGATCATCATGAGTCCTTCAACGATATCCGCCAGAAAGTTGAGGCCGGTGTAAAATCTGCCATGATCGATGCCTCGCATTTCAGTTTCGAAAAAAATATCAGTCTGGTGCGGGAAGTGGTGCAACTCTGTCACCGCTGGGACTGCTCTGTCGAAGCAGAGCTCGGCCGCCTCGGCGGGCAAGAAGACGATCTGGTGGTTGAAGCACAAGATGCACGCTATACCGATCCCGACGCGGCGGTCGCTTTTATTGAGGCTACCGGCATCGATTCTCTGGCGATCGCCATAGGCACCGCACACGGCATGTATAAAGAGCAACCCAACCTCGACTTTGAACGCCTGGCACTGATCCGTAGCAAAACCGATACACCGCTGGTACTGCACGGTGCATCCGGTATTCCCGCCGCCGATGTACAACGCTGCATCGCACTGGGGATAACCAAGGTCAACGTCGCAACCGAGCTCAAGATCGCCTTCTCCGCCGCCATCAAACAGTATTTCGAGCAGCACCCTACCGCCAACGATCCCCGTCACTACCTTATCCCCGCCAAAGAGGCGATGAAGCAGGTCGTTCAAGCGAAAATTGCCGTATGTGGCAGCGAAGGCAAGCTATAAAGGAATGTGAAAATGGCAAAACGGGTAGCCGTGCTATTGGCCGATGGCTTTGAGGAAGGTGAAGCCGTTATCTTTATCGATATTATGCGCAGGCTGGATATTCAGGTCGATGTCCTCGCCTGTCAGGATCGCGTCGAACTGAGCAGCGCCTACGCCACCCGCATATCTGCGGAGGATCGGCTGAGTAACCGAATCGATGCTATCTACGATGCCGTCATGCTGCCTGGCGGCCCCAAAGGGACGGATAATCTATCGGCCAACCCGCAGGCGATCGCTTTTATTCGCCAGCATATCGCCGCCGATAAATATATCTGTGCCCTCTGCTCCTCTGCGGCCAAGGTATTGGCCGCACACGGGCTGCTGGCCGGCCGTCGCTATACCACCGGTGGCGGTCTGGAGAAAAAATTTCAGGATGGCCAGTTTGTCGATCGCAAAGTGGTGGTTGATGGTCGCTTTATCAGCGGCAAGGGCTTTGGCGTCAGCTTTGAGTTCGCCTTTACCGTTGGCAAAATGCTACTGACCGAGCAGGTCGAGAAGGTCGATCGTCAGGCGGCACATATCTATTTCGATCACTGGCCGCTGCATGAGGGATGAAATGCACATCGCCCGCAAAGAGAACTTAGCGGGCGATGTGTGTTTACGTCGTTGAGATTATTCTACCGTCACTGACTTCGCCAGATTAGTAGACAAGGACAAGAAAGGTGTTTTGCGGCTTTTATCTTGAGAATAGTCTGCCGTGTGGTATTGAACTCGCGGGCCACGGCGCTGATGCTTGTGCCCGTATTAATTCTTGCCATTACAGCCTGTTGTTGTTCGATCTACTGCTAGATGCCGGTCTGTTTAAATCACTTCTCGGAATAGGGCCCTGCATGGGCCCACGTATGTACGTTAGCGTATGCTCCAGAGGGTAATCCCCCGTTTTTAACCGAGGTTATAAGTAGAATCAGGTCATTCGTTGTAGATGTTGCATTGGTGTATAGCCATTTAACGCCATATTCAGGCGTTCGTGATTATAAAACCATTGCCACCGCGTGGCATAGTCTTGTCATTCATCCAGTGATGAAAACAGGTATTGTCCTAACCAGTCATAGCGTACTGTCCGGTTATAACGCTCAATATAAGCATTTTGCTGAGGATGACCTGGCTGGATAAAGTTTATCTTGATATCTTGCAGGTTGGCCCATGATATCAATGTATTACTGGTGTATTCTGGCCCATTATCACAGCGTATGGAAGCCGGTTTTCCTTTCCACTCAATAAGTTGCTCTAGTACTCTTACAACCCGACTAGCCGGCAGGGAAAAATCCACTTCAATAGCTAATGCTTCACGATTAAAGTCATCAATGACATTCAATAAACGGACTGAACGACCCTCCGACAACTGATCATACATAAAGTCCATTGACCAACATTCATTGCGCATTTCGAGTATCGTCAGTGGTTCGGGTTTATCCCGTTTCAGGCGTTTTTTCGGCTTTATTCTCATGTTCAGCGACAACGCGCAATAAATTCGGTAAACCCTTTTGTGGCTGAATCTAAAATTTTTTACGTTCCGAAGGTATAAAAAGCACAAGCCAAATCCCCAATTGCGCTGGCTATCAGTTATGCGTATCAGCCAGTCAGCAATCGCTTCATTTTCTTCACTCAGTTTAGCTTGATAGCGATAGCAACTTTCGCTCACAGCAAATAGCGGGCAGGCAAAACGTACGCTGATGCTCCGTTTTTTGACAGCTTCTTGCGCCATCAACTTTCGATGCGATGGCTTCACCACTTTTTTGCCATGGCTTCCTGAATGATCTCAGCTTTCAATCGTTCTTCGGCATACATCTTTTTGAGACGGCGATTTTCCTCTTCCAGCTCTTTCAAGCGGGTCATCATGGAAGTGTATACCCCCCTTTTATTGTCGAATTCGAAGACCGACTAATAGGCCATATTTAATGAAATAGCAGCTACACAAAATTATGTACAGGGACTCGCTATGTTCTGCTAGATAAGCTAAGCCATTCTATCAAAGCGAATATTTACTCCATTTCCGAGTTAACGACTTTACCAAAGTGATGCACTTTAGGTTTGTATCTAGTTGTTGCTGGTTTTGTTATGAGCTAACTCAGGGCTAAGCCGCCTTCATTATTTAAACTCCATGATTTTCAATAAACATTAATAACCATTAAATGGAAATTTAAAATATTATACTTTGTTTTCATAGCTGTTAATTGCAATTAACACACAAGTAAGTATATTACTCCCCATAATAAATCAGGTGTATTTTAAACCTATTTCCAAGAAGTTTTATAAGTAGAGTAAATATGGATTTTATAAAAGAAGGGAAATCATGTGCCAACAAATCGACTCTGTGTGAAGCTGATATACTTCATATATATTAATATCGCTCACATCCATAAAAAGATATATATTCCAATTTTAATTATTCTAATCCTATGTATAACAAATGGAATTACCCTTAGTTCTGCTGCACCACTACCTCAGTGGGCTGAAGCCCCAACGGTTAAACAATCAGAAACGCTCTCTTTAAGAGAAGCTATTTTACGTTCGTTTTCGCGTAGCCCTGCTATTACACAGGCATCAGCACAGGTCGGCATAAGTCAGGCTCAAATTGACGAAGCCCAAAGCGCTTGGTATCCACAGGTTGGTCTGAGTGGAACGTCAGGGCGATCCAAGCAAACGGATTCAAGCGGTAGTTTAAATAGCTCGGCTTCATATGGGCTGACGCTATCGCAACTGGTATATGACTTTGGTAAGACAAACAATAATATTAAGAAACGAGAGTCTGCTGCTGCTGCTTCTTATTACAACCTGATTGAGGAAATGAACTCAGTCGGTGAGAAAACGGCCTTATCATATCTGGAAGTGAAGCGCTTTCAGTCTTTATGTGATGCGGTAGAGGACAATATCAGGTCGTTAGAGGCCGTCAGAGATATGGCTCAGCTACGGGCTCAGGCCGGACTAAGTTCAAGCTCTGACGTTCTGCAGGCTGAGGCGCGTATTGCCGGGATGCACGCAACGCTTGAGCAGTACAAGGCTCAGCGTTTGACCTCCGTGTCGCAACTGGCGGTATTGACCGGCGTACGGGCGTCTAACCTGCCTGATTACCCTACCGCGTTGCTTCAACAACCGGTGCAGCTAGACGAAGTTAGCTACCAAAACAATCCACAGGTTCAGGCCGCTCAGTCTCAGCAAAATGCGGCTAGATATGATATTGAAACGGCGAAAGCCCAGAACTGGCCGACCTTAAGTCTGCAAGGTGCCCGTACCCGTTACGAAACAGACAGCCGTTCATACTGGAATGACCAATTGCAGCTTTCAGTTGCGGTGCCGGTTTATCAGGGCGGGGCGATATCTTCACGCGTAGCGCAGGCTGAGGGTGTTCGCCGCGCGGCTGAGTCTCAGGTTAATCAGGCAAAAATGGATATTAACCAAAAAGTGGCTACGGCATTTGCTAACTGGACCGGAGCCAGAGAGCGAGAAACCGCAGGTGAACAGCAGCTTATTGCTGCGACTACCGCTCGCAACGTGTACCAAAATGAATACAAATTAAGTAAACGTAGCCTTAATGATTTATTAAGCGTAGAGCAAGACGTTCATCAGGCTGCGGTAGCGAAACTAAGTGCAGATTATGATGGCTGGGCTTCCGCCGTTAATTACGCTGCAGCAGTTGATAATCTCTTGCCATTATTAGAAATATTAATAAAACATAAAGAGGACTTACCGACACTATAATTAATAAATATGTGAATTTATAGAAAGATATATTTAACTGTTTAAATAATTATATTTCACAATCGTTGTTATTTTGATTGATAAAATTTTTTATTGTTAATTATGTACTGTTAAGTTTATCAAGTTTTAAGCTGTTTTGATTTTACTTAATAAATAATTGTTTCGGTGGCTATTTTATTTCGAATGCCTGCCGGGGCTATGCTTTTTTTATAAAAAGAAACAGATTAATTATTATTTCGTTAATGATATACAGCGCTTAAACGTTAAAGCAGAAGCTGACAGCGTTACCATTACTAAAGTTGAGGTGAATTTTGAACAAGGCCGTTGATATTATCTCCCGCAAAGCGGAAACCCAAACGTCTTTTGTCAGTGCTGGCAATTTGAATATCTCTTTGCAAGAACCCAGCATACTGGTTATTCATGGCGCAAGCGCAGACGTTGCCCGCTATGAGCGTCAGGGAAGCGATCTATTGATCGTTATGAAAGATGGTAGCGTTATCCGTTGTAATGGTTATTTCATTGAAGACTCAGAACAACACCACGGCGAGCTGGTTTTTGAGGATGAGAACGGTACGCTAACGCACGTTACCTTTGGTGAAATTGATCCAAACACTCCCGTAGATACCATGATTCTGGAGCCGACTGAAACCAGTCTGACCGATATTCAGTCGTTAATTTATAGTGAGTCAGAGAGTGACGACTATTCGCTGGCAGTGATAGCGGGAGCCCTGTTGGGCGGTGCCGCTATTGGCGCTTTAGCTAATAACGGGGGCAATGATAGTCATAAGATTGAAACCGTTGAAACACCGGCTCCTCAGCCAGAAGCCGTAGTTACTCCAACCTTTATTACGCAGGATAAAACCGGTGATAAACAGGGGCTGCTGAACAATAACGATGTTACCGATGAAAAACAACCCACGTTTAGCGGTAGCGGCCAATCGGGTTCAACCATTCAAATTAAAAATGAGTCTGGCAACGTTATCGCCAGCGCACAGGTCGCTTCTGACGGTACATGGCAGGTTATTATTCCTACTCAGTCTGTCGGTTCCCATACTTATTCGGTTGTACAAATCACCGGCGATAAAACCATAGACGCAGGTAACATCACGCTGGAGATTGTCGCAGCTGATGCCACCATCTCTTTTAGCCCCGTTGCTGATGACAATATGATTAATGCCGGTGGGTACGGTAGTGAAGTCGAAATTTCTGGTCAGGCGACTGGATTAGCGGTTGGAACTGCACTGACATTAAACCTAAACGGTTCGCTATATCAAACGGTCGTAGGTGCTGAAGGTAAATGGACGGTTAACATTCCGGCTGGTGATGTAGCTCAATTAGCAGATAGCCAATATGTTTTAACTATTACCGGTCAGGATGCCGCAGGTAACACCGTTAGCGGAAGTCACAACATTGTGGTGAATACCTTAATGCCGGTGGTGATTATTAATACCATTGGCGGTGATGATGTCTGGAATGCGTCCGAAGTGACGACAGAACAGGCTATCAGCGGTCGGGTGATTAATGCTGAAGTCGGTCAAACGGTAACGGTATCGTTGAACGGCAAACAGTACACCACCACGGTTAACGTTGGCGGTACTTGGAGCGTTAACGTCCCTCCTGAAGATTTAGCCGCTTTGGCTAATGGAAGTTTGACCGTCACTGCCAACGTCTCCAACCAGGCTGGAAACGTTGGTCAAGACGATCGCGAAATTACTATTGATATAGGCCTGCCTGAGCTGGGTATTGATACCGTAGCCGGCGATGACATTATCAACGCCATTGAGCTGACCCAGCCTTTAATTATTAGCGGTACCAGTACCGATTTGGTTCAGGGCAGCGTCGTTACCGTGAACGTTAACGGCAAAGAGTATATGGCCAGCGTAAGCACTGACGGTTCGTGGAATATCGGTATTACCGCCGAAGATGTTGCCGCTTTCCCTGCCGGAGAATTAGAAATTAACGCTGCCGCTCAAAACGCTTCCGGTAACCCGATTAACAGCTCTCACCATGTATCAGTCGATCTGACTGCTGTTGCCATCAGTATTGACGCTGTTACCGGTGATAACGTACTGAATGCGGGTGAAAAAGAGCAAGATCTGGTCCTGACCGGCTTAACTCAAAACGTTGAGTCTGGCCAAACGGTGACGATTACCATGGGTGGTCATAGCTATCAGACGACCGTTGGTCAGGATAACCGTTGGACGGTAACCATTCCATCAACCGACCTTAGTGAACTGAGCGACGGTATCAATTCGGTTTCGGTCAGCGTTAGCAACGTTGCCGGTAATCATGCTACAACCGCGCAGGAAGTACGGGTTGATACAGCCGCACCGGTGATTGCCATTGATACCTTAGCCGGTAACGATATTCTAAATAGTACCGAAGTCGGCCAACCGTTGACCATCAGCGGCACTAGCGTAAATGCTGAAGCGGGCCAGACGGTAACCGTTTCTCTGAACGGTAAAGATTACACTACCACGCTTAATGCAGACGGTTCTTGGCATCTGGAGGTTGGGGCTGATGACTTATCCGTTCTGGCTGAGGGTACGGCAACCGTGACTGCCACCGTAAGTGATAAAGCAGGCAATACGTCATCGACTTCTCATGATATGCAAGTCGCGCTGACTGCACCGATCATCGCCATTGATATCGTTGCTGGTGATGACGTGATTAACCATGCTGAGCACGAGCAATCTCAAGTTATCAGCGGAACCACGGTCAATGCGGTGGTGGGCGATGCGATTTCAGTGGAAATTAACGGCCACACCTATAACACCACGGTTAATGCAGACGGTACCTGGAGCGTGGATGTCCCTGCCAGAGTGATCGGTGAACTGCAAAACGGCACCGTGACCATTACTGCGACTATCACCGACAAAGCGGGCAATAGCAGCAATGATAGCCACGACGTGCTGGTTAATACGTTATTACCCACCTTATCTATTGATACCATTGCCGGTGATGACGTTATCAACGCCACCGAAAAAGGTGAAAGCCTGACCATCAGCGGCACCTCGACCGACGTCGCGCCGGGGCTGACGGTGATCGTCAGCTTAAACGGTCAATCATACTCGGCCATCGTCAGTGCCGACGGCTCATGGAGCCTAGATGTTCCGGCAGTCGACGTGGCTAAACTGGGCGAAGCTAACTACAGCGTTAGCGTCAGCGTTACGGATGGCATTGGTAATACGGCATCGGCTTCTCATGATGTGCTGGTTAATACGGCACCACCTCAGGTTATTGTCAATGCCATTGGTGGCAATGACATCTTAAATGCGTCAGAAGTGGCTACTGAACAGACCATCAACGGGCGGGTAGTGAATGCCGAAGCGGGCCAAACCGTGACCGTTTCTCTGGGTGGACAAGATTACACCACCACCGTTAACAACGATGGTACGTGGTCGGTTAACATTCCGTCTGCCGATCTGACCGCGCTGGGTGATGGTTTATTAAATGTGACGGCAACGGTGACTAACCAAGTCGGTAACCAAGGTCACGGAGATCGTGAAATTGCTATCGATGCAGGCTTGCCGGGTTTACGTATTGATACGGTTGCCGGTGACGACATCATTAATGCCATAGAGCTAGGCCAGCCGTTAACCATTGGTGGAACCAGTACCGATCTGGCTGCGGGCAGCGTAGTCACCGTCATTGTTAACGATAAACAATACATCGCCAGCGTGAATGCAGACGGTACCTGGAACTTAGTTGTTCCTGCGTCAGACGTTGCGGATTTCCAAGAAGGCAAACTGGTTATCTCCGCCAATGCGATAGATGGATCGGGTAACTCGGTTACTCATCTGCATCAGGTAGTGGTTGATTTAGACGTTGTTGCTATCAGTATCAATGCTATCGCTGGCGATAACATGCTGAATGCCGAAGAAAAAGGCCAAGACTTAACGCTGAGTGGTTCAACTCAGAACGTAGAACAAGGGCAAACTGTCACCGTTAACGTGGGGGGTAAAAACCATCTGGCGACGGTTGATGCTGACGGCAACTGGACGGTTACCGTAACATCGGCCGATCTTAGCGGCATGAAAGAGGGAACCAACGATATTTCCGTCAGCGTGACTAACGCTGTCGGCAACGGGGCTTCTGCGACTCAAAATGTACAGGTTGATACCATTGCGCCAACCATCACCATCCATACGCTGGCCGGTGACGATATTCTCAATGCAGAAGAAGCCGGTCAGGCGCTGACCATCAGCGGAACCACCTTTGGTGCGCAAGCGGGCCAAACAGTTACCGTTTCGCTAAACGGTAATGAGTACACAGCCACCGTTGATGCCAAAGGTAAGTGGACGCTGGACGTTCCGGCTGATGACGTTGGCGTTTTGCCCACCGGCGATCTTGATGTTACGGCTACCGTTAGCGACAAAGCAGGAAATGAAGGTACTGCTTCCCACAACCTGTTAGTTGATGTGACCGTACCGACTATCACCATCGGCACTGTTGCCGGTGATGATGTGATTAACGCCGTTGAACACGGTCTAGCACAAATTATCAGCGGAACCACCCTTGATGCCGTTGCCGGAGATCAAGTCTCGGTTGTGATTAACGGGCACAGCTATTTTACGGTGGTTAATGCAGACGGCAACTGGAGCGTAGGCGTACCGGCCAACGTGATTAGTGCTCTGCAAAACGGCACTGTAACCATTACCGCCACGATCATCGACAAAGCGGGCAACAGCAGCAATGACAGCCACGATGTGCTGGTTAATACGTTATTACCCACCTTATCTATTGATACCATTGCCGGTGATGACGTTATCAACGCCACCGAAAAAGGCTCAAGCCTGACCATCAGCGGCACCACGACCGAAGTCGCGCCGGGGCTGACGGTGAACGTTAACTTAAATGGTCAGACATACTCGGCTATCGTCAATGCCGATGGTTCATGGTGCTTAGACGTTCCGGCAGCCGACGTGGCTAAACTGGGCGAAGCTAACTACAGCGTTAGCGCCAGCGTTGCGGATGGCATTGGTAATAGTGCGTCGGCTTCTCATGATGTATTGGTTAACACAGCACTGCCTCAGGTGATCGTCAACGCCATCGGTGGCAATGACATCTTAAATGCGTCCGAAGTTGCGACTGAACAAACCATTAGCGGGCGGGTAGTGAATGCCGAAGCAGGCCAAACCGTGACCGTTTCTCTGGCTGGAAATAATTACACCACCACTGTTAATAGTGACGGAACCTGGAGCGTGAAAATTCCGTCTGCCGATCTGATGGCGCTGGGCGATGGTGACCTGAAAGTCACTGCTAGCGTAACCAATCAAGCGGGTAACGAAGGCTATGGCGATCGTGAGATTGCCATAGCTGCGGGTTTACCGGGGCTGCGTATTGATACCGTTGCCGGTGACGACATTATCAATGCCATTGAACTGGGCCAGTCGTTAGTGATTAACGGCACCAGTACCGGATTAGATATCGGTAGTACGGTCAACCTGACCGTTAACGGCAAAGAGTATTCAGCCAGCGTCAACGCGGATGGCAGCTGGAGCGTAGGCATTCCGGCTAGCGATGTCGGGCAGTTCCCTGCCGGAACGTTGGTTATTTCGGCCAGCGGAACCGATACGGCGAATAACCATGTCAGCGTTAATCATAACGTCAGCGTGGATTTAACCAGCGTCTCCATCAGCATTGATACCATTGCGGATGACAACGTGATTAATGCGCAGGAGAAAGGTCAGGATTTACAGCTAACGGGCCAAACGTTGAACGTGGAAGCGGGCCAGACCGTGACCGTTAGCGTGGGTGGAAAAACCTATGCGGTAAAAGTAAATGCCAACGGCTCATGGGCGCTGACGGTAGCCGCCGCTGATTTGAATGGCCTGAAAGACGGTATGAATGATGTCTCCGTCAGCGTGACTAACGCTGCCGGTAATACGGCATCGGCTGCGCAGGAAGTGCGCGTTGATACTTTAGTGCCTACTATCACCATGAATACCTTAGCCGGTGATGACATTCTGAATGCAGAGGAAGCGGGTCAACCATTAACCGTCAGCGGAATCACGGTCGGCGTTGAGGCCGGACAAACCGTTACTGTAAATTTAGGCGGTAAAAACTTCACGACCACGGTGAACTCCGACGGCTCGTGGAGTCTGGATGTGCCGGCTAATAACCTCAGCGCTTTGGCCGATGGTAACGTTAGCGTAACGGCTAAAGTGAGTGATAAAGCCGGTAATGAAGGTAGCACTAGCCATAACTTAGTGGTTGATACTGCGGTGCCGACTATTGTTATTAGTCCCGTTGCCGGTGATGACATTATTAATGCCACTGAGCATGCTCAAGACCAGATTATTCGCGGCACCACAACCAATGCCACCGTAGGCGATAGCGTCGTTGTGGTGATTGATGGTCACGCCTATAACACCACGGTGAATTCTGACGGTAGCTGGAGCGTCGGCGTTTCTGCCGCTGCGATTAGTGCACTTCAGGACGGAACTACCACCATTACCGCGACCATCACGGATAAAGCTGGTAACAGCGGTAGCGCCAGCCATGATGTGCTGGTGAGTACGGCAATACCTGCGCTGGAGATAAATGTTATCGCCGGTGATGACATTATTAACGCCACCGAGAAAGGTCAGGATCTGACCATCAGCGGAACCACTCAGAACGTAGACGCAGGCTTGAGCGTTAGCGTGATACTCAACGGTAAGACTTACACCGCGCTGGTGAATGAGAACGGTGACTGGACGCTAAACGTTCCGGCCAGTGATGTAGCCGCGCTGGGTGAAGCGATTTATACCGTAATTGCTCACGTCTCTGATAGCGTAGGAAATTCAATAACCGCCAGTCATAACGTGGTGGTAAACACCGCGTTACCGGGCATTACTATCGACACCATTGCCGGTGATGACATTATTAATGCCACCGAAATTCAGTCGGACCAGACCATCAGCGGTAAGGTTTATAACGTTGAAGTCGGTCAGTTAGTGACGGTGACGGTGAATAATCAAAGCTATCAGGCCACGGTAGAGGCTGGCGGTAAGTGGAGCGTTAACATACCGGCCGCTGACTGGCAGGCGATTGGTAACGGTAGTCTGGCGGTGACGGCAGAAGTATCTAACCAAGCCGGTAATAGCCATCAGGCAACCCATGACGTTGTGATTGATGCTAACTTGCCGGGCATTCGTATCGGCGTAGTGTCCGGTGATGATGTCATCAATATCATCGAGCAGAGTCAGAACCTGATTGTTAAAGGATCGAGCGAGGGTTTTGAGCCCGGCGCTATTTTGAAAGTGACGGCAAACGGCATCAGTTATGACGCCATAGTGGGCAATGACGGTAACTGGATAATCGATATTCCAGCCGCCGACGTGGCTAATTTCCCTGCGGGCACGTTAACCATCACGGCTCAGGGACAAAACGCCATTGGTGAATCTGTGTCTAATAGCCATCTGGTTAACGTCGATCTGACCAGTACGGCAATCTCTATTAATACCGTGGCGGGTGATAACATCATCAATGCGGCGGAAAAAGGTCAGCCCATCACGTTGGGTGGTTCGGTTGCCGGAATTGAAGAAGGACAAACGGTCACGCTGATTATCGGTGGTATGACTTATACCACGACCGTTTTAGCCGACGGAACCTGGGCCTATACTTTATCGGCTAATGCGGTAGCTAAGCTGGCTGAGGGTAATTTGTCTATCACGGCCAGCGCTGAAAGTCAGGCGGGTAATTCGGCAGATTCAGGACGTCAGGTGCTGGTGAACAGCCAAGTTCCGGCCATTAGTATCAATACTATTTCCGGTGATGACTTAATTAATGCGGCGGAACACGCCCAAGCGTTAACCATTAGCGGAACCAGTCACGGTCTGGAAAACGGGCGTGAAATCACGGTGACGCTTAATGGCGAAAGCTATACCGCGCTGGTGGCGAAAGACGGTAACTGGACGCTAAACGTTCCTGCTAATGTGGTTTCCGGGCTGGCCGATGGTCCTTACGCTATTACCGCTTCTGGCAGTAACGTGGCGGGTAACGGCATCTCTGCCAATCATAGCGTGACCGTCGACACCATACCGCCAACCGTGACTATCGATAACGTCACCAATGACAATATGCTCAACGCCGAAGAACATGCCCACAGTCAGGTTCTTTCCGGTACAAGTAACGCAATCGGTCAGATTATTTACGTCACTATCGGCGGCGAAACTTACTCGACCGAAGTACGTAAAGACGGGACTTGGGTGGTGGGCGTTCCGGCATCGGTGATTAATAGTCTGAATGAAGGAACCAATACCGTTGACGTCAGCATTGCCGATAAAGCCGGTAACGTCACGACGGATAGTAAAGATTTTGAAGTTGTTGCCGGAGTTCCGACTCTGAGCATCAATACTATTTCCGGCGATAACGTGATTAACCAGTTAGAGCATGGCGAAAGTCTGGAAATCAGTGGTACTGCCAGTAGTAACTTAATTGGACGCGATGTGACGGTAACGCTGAACGGTAAAGAGTATACCGCGACCGTTAGCGAAGCGGGGACCTGGACCTTAACGGTTGATGCCGCTGATGTGAGTGAGCTGGACGGTGATTACTACCGTGTTACCGCCAGTGCGAGCGATATTTCAGGCAATGCCGCAAATACCGGCCGCGATCTGGCGCTGGACTTAATTCCTCCGTCCTTGTTGGTATCTGATATTGCTATCGACAACATCATTAATGCGGTTGAACACGATCAGCCGCTAATCATTAAGGGCACCTACGGTGGTGCTGAAAATGGTCAGATAGTTACGGTGACGTTGAACGATAAAGAGTACACCGTGGCAGTCACCGGCAACGGATATTGGTCGGTTATCGTTCCGGCCAATGATGTGCAGGCGTTGGTTGACGGTGATTACAGTGTCAATGTATCGCTGAGCGATAAAGCCGGTAACGTGACTGAGGTCGATAAACCTCTGGTGGTAGATACCATTCCGCCAACTATTACCATTGATCCTATCACCGGTGATGATTCAATTGATGTAGGCGAACAAGCGCTCGGTGTGACTATCAGCGGTACTACCACGGCTGAAGCCGGTCAAACGCTGGTGGTGAGCTTTAACGGTCGCAACTATTCAGCCACGGTGAATGCCGACAGTACGTGGTCGGTTAATGTCCCTAGCGCGCACTTCAACGGTATCGTTGACGGCACCTATTCCGTGGTGGTGACGGTCAGTGATAACGCAGGTAATCCAGCCAGTATTAGCCATGACGTGGCGGTAGTCACTCAGTTACCGGCGCTGACCATTGATACTTTTGCCGGTGACGACATGGTTAACGGCGATGAACATCAGCTGTCTCAGGTTATCAGCGGTACCAGTGATGCCATCGGCCAAACCGTTACTGTGACGTTTAATGGTAAGACTTACAGTAACATTCAGGTCGAGAACGATGGTACATGGCGGGTTACCGTCAGCGCTACCGATATGCAGGCGTTGACGGAAGGATTAACGGAAATCCACGCGTCGGTCACCAGCGCTACCGGTAATAGCTATAGCACCAGCAAGACGGTTGAAGTGGATTTAACTCCACCTGCTGCCACCGTGGTTATTGACTCTATTACTAACGATACCGGTGCTTCATCGAACGATTTTATTACCGCAGATGACCATTTCGTTATTCATGGCTCTATCAGCAGTACGCTGGGTGCCGGTGAGTATGCGCAAATTAGTCTGGATAACGGTGTGAGTTGGCAGACGTTAACCTTGATTAACAATCAATGGACGCTAGACAACGGCGCTAACGCCTGGGCTGAAGGTGAGCACATTTACTACATGCGCGTAGTAGATGCCGCAGGTAACGTGGGTACCGTGACCAACCATAAAGTGATGGTAGATACCACGGCCCCGGATCAGGTAATTACCATTAGTCATATTACCGAAGATACCGGCACTTACGATGACGACTTTGTCACCTATGACACCACGCCTTCCGTGTTTGGTAATTTAAGCTACGCGCTGGCCAGTGATGAAACGCTGCAAATTCGTCTGGACGGTGGTTCGTGGATGACGGTGACTAACATTACCGGTACTGAATGGCAGTTCGATACTCTTAGCGAGCTATCGGAAGGGAATCATACCTATGAGCTACGGGTTATTGATTTGGCGGGCAATATCGGCAGTTCGGTATCTCAAGATATTACTATCGATATTACGCCTTCAACCGTATCGGCTTCTATCGTCAGCTTTACCGATCATACCGGCACCAATCAGGGCAACTACCCAAGCGGGACTGAAACTGATGAGACCTTGCCAACCCTGAACGGTACGCTGACCGCCATGCTGAGCAATACTGACACCGTTCGCATCTACGTAGATGGTGTGTGGGTGGGTAATGCTACAGTTAGTGGGACTTCATGGACTTATGATATCAAGACAGCGTTGGCTGAAGGTTCACATACCTTTACTGCGGTAGTCACCGATTTAGCTGGTAACGAAGGTATTCTCTCTCCTGAGTTTTCGCTGATCGTGGATACTATTGCGCCAACAGAAACGGCCACTATCGTTAGCTATACTGACGAAGTGGGTCTGTATCAGGGCGATTTTGGTAGCGGCACTTATACCGATGACCCTAACGTTGTGTTGAACGGTACCTTGAGCGGCCTGATTAAAGCGACTGACGTTGTGCGGCTTTATGAAGGTAATACGCTGGTGGGAACGGCGACCGTTAACGGCACCGACTGGACTTACAGTTTCGCTAACCTGCCGGAAGGTGAACACCAATATCACGTGGTGGTTTCTGATGCGGCAGGTAATGAAGGCCCGGCGTCTAACGATTTTGTCTTTACCGTGGATGTCACTGCGCCAACTAGCATTATTACCGTTGATAATAAATTGACGGCTGATACCACACCGACAATTACCGGTACTGTGACCAATCTGGGTGCCGATGAAACCCTGTGGATTAAGGTTAACGGCGTTGTTTATCGTGAAGGTATCGATAGCGCTCTGAGCATTAACCGCACCACCAATACGTGGGCGTTGGTCATCGACAGTGCTCACGCATTAAACGTTAACGGCGTGCTGGATCAGGTCTACAACGTTGATGCACGTATTACAGACCAAGCCGGTAACTTTAGTGAAGTGAGTACTAAAGACCAGCTTACCGTTTACTCAGATACGGCAATTATCCGTTCACCAAGCGCTGACTATATGGCTGAGGTTCAGCCGGTGTTTATCGTTAAGGGCACGGCCGGTACCGGCGAGACCATGATCGTGGAAGTCCGCGATGCCGACGGTACGCTGATTAAAACCTTCAGCAGCGCCGATGGATCGCTGGTTAGAACCGCAGATAGCAGCTACACCATTGCCGCTTCAGCCTGGGGAAGCACCAAGTTAACCTCCGGTGAATACAGCATTAACTCTTATGTTAACGTTGCGGACGGCAGCGGCGGTCAGGCTTCAGCCGTTGAACACTTTACGATTATTGAGCCAAACACCGCCCAAAACGTGACCAATTCTAACGATGACAGCGCATCGCGGGTGTATGCCACCAGTGACGGCGGTTATTGGATGTTCTGGGCATCGGCAACCAGCGCCAATGGCTCAGTCTATAACCTGTACGCCCAACGCTACAATCAGAGTGGCGGTCGAATCGGTAACCAAATAACGGTTTCAAACGACAGCGGCCAGAATAACTCTAACAACCTGCAATATATCCGTCTGTACGATGTGTATATGAAGGACGATGACTCATTCAGCGTGTTTTATTCTTCAGGGGCGGCACAAATCCCTTACCTGCAGAATTTCGATAGTAATGGTAATACCGTTGGCGGCCGGGTGAGTATTACCAATACGCTGGCGTTTGAGTTAACGCCAACCTACGTTTCTATGGCTGACGGTAGTTATGCTTTAGTGTTTAACTCCGGCACCATCAGTAACTATAACGTGTATGCGATTCGCTACGATGCCAACGGCACTGCGTTAGATAGCCGACCTGTAGCGCTAACTACCGGCACTAACCAGAATAACGGCTTTGGCTTTGTGCTCGGTGGCTATGTCGGACAACCAACCGGAACGGGTACCAGCACGGCAACCACCACTCAGGGGATGTCGGCGGTTGATATCGGCGATGGCAAATATGCTGTTTTGTATATGAGCAGTAAGTCGGGCAGCGTTGGCGGTACCGATATGTATATGAAAGTTATCGATTTCTCTACCGGTAAAGAAATCTCCGGCTCTGAAATTAAGGCTAACGCATTCACTGACAAAATGCAGATTGGTGCTTCGATGGTGGCGCTGAAAGGCGGTGGTTTTATTGGCGTTTGGGCATCAAATACCGGTTCTGCCGGTAACTACGGCACCATGGACGGCTTTGACGTTTACGCCCGCCGCTTTGATTGGGATGTTGCTACACAGAAGTTGGTTACGCTGGATGACACCGAGGTTCGGGTTAATACCTCCACCGACGGCGTTAACGGCGTGGCGTTTAATGCGCTCAGCGTTAACCTTAGCGTTGCGGCGCTGGAGCAGGGTGGTTACGTCGTGGTGTGGAGTAAGTTTACCGCTGCCAATAAGTCAGACGTGTATGCCCAATCCTTTGATGCCGTAGGTAATAAGCTGGGTGGCGAAACGCTGATTTCAACCGAGACCGTTAATCTTGACACCTTGCCATCGGTCACGGCGCTGGCTGACGGCGGCTATGTTGTAAGCTGGAATAGCATGACCACTTCAGCTAACTACCTGAATGGGCGGAAGAACGACATTAACAGCGTTATCGTTAATGCCGACGGAACCATCCGCGGGACCGGTGATACCAATAGCTATGAGCCAACGGCCAGCTATATCGATGGGGCCGGTATCTTAACCGGTAATGATTCGGTAAACACGTTAGACGGTCGCCATGGCGCGACGGTGATGAACGGTGGAGCGGGTAATGATTACATTATTATTAGCGATACCAACTTCATCTCTATCGATGGTGGAGCCGGTTTCGATACCTTAATTTGGGATTCTACTGAGAACCTGAACTTCAGCGATATCTCTCATAAAGTGACCGGCATCGAAGCTATTCACCTAGGTGATAAAAATGCTAACCAACTGACCCTGACGCTGAACGACGTAGTCAACGCCTCAGATACCACCGATGTTCTGGTGATTCAGGGCGGTTCGTCAGACTCGGTCAATCTAACCGATGCTGGCTGGTACTCTGTTGGTAGCCAGATCTGGCGTGGTGATACCTACCAGGTGTTGCTGAATACTTACGATATTCATGCATCACTGTGGGTTCAGAACGGCGTGGTGGTAAAAAACGATACCAGTGCGTTTGTTATTGACACCAGCTTGCTGACCGGGAGCGAAGGGAATGATGTTATCGCCATGGATAATAGCCATGAGGTGGTCAATATCGGTAACGGTGGACACGATACGCTGCTGTATAAGTTGCTAAATAGTGATGATGCGATCGGCGGCCATGAACATAGCGTAGTCAACGGCTTTACCGTCGGTAGCTGGGAAAATACCAGTGAAACGGATCGCGTTGATTTAAGCAGTCTGTTACAAAATTCCGGTTATACCGGAACGGCCAGCGCCAGCTATGTGAACGGCGTTGCTACGCTGGATTCGTCCGCCGGTGATATTGCTGATTACATCAACGTTCGGGTTGAAGACGGTAATACCATCATCAGCATTGACCGTGACGGTACGGGTGGTAGCTACAGCTCGACCGATTTAGTGACTATCAGCGGTGTCCAGACCGATCTTGCTACTTTGCTAGCTAATCATCAGTTGTTGGTTATTTAGGTGTTAGCGTAAGGCGTCGTTTATTACCGTCATTCTGGCGAAAGTCGGAATGACGGTTTTAGTTAACCGGTTAGCGATTAGCCTGAGTTTTAACGTGATTTTCGTCAGCGAAGAGCCCGGAAGGGCTCTTCGTTTTCAGTAATTTTTATTTCTTTTTTAGTTTATTAATGGTGACTGCGTTTGGCCTTTTGTTTTTATTCTGAAGTAAATTATTTAATTAACAAATGGTTATATGGATTTATATCAAGTCATCAATTGAGTGACGCAGTACATCAAGGAAGGTAATCCCTATTATGAGTCAGTCTACATTTCCCTATGACCCCTGGTTAACGGCAATGATCGCCGTTGCTAGGCACTATCGCCTCGATTATTCAGAGGAGAATGTCCGGGTCTCTTTGGAATGGGAGCAGGGCGCTGCGCTTGATATCGTTTTAGACCGTATGGCGCGCCAGCTTGGGCTGGTGGTTCGGTTTGAGCCTTTTGATGTTAAGCAGCTCGATCCATGGCGCATGCCGATGATTGCTGAGTTTTCTAACGGCCAGATTGGCGTGCTGGAAAAGATGGACAGTGACAGTAACGTCAGCGTGTTATTCAGCGGCGATAGCGGTATGTCTACGCCACTGACCACCGCCGAGGTCAGTGAGCGTATTAAGCTGGTGGTATTGCTTAAGCCTGAATCTTCGGTGCCGGACGTGCGGGTTGATGAATATATTAAACCCTATCAAAAAAACTGGTTCTGGAGCATTGCCTTACGCGACTGGCGTCGGTATATCGATATCATGCTGGCCTCGCTGGTGGCTAACGTACTGGCGCTGGCCGGTATGGTGTTTTCGATGCAGGTGTACGATCGGGTGGTGCCAGCCCAGTCGGAAGCGACGCTGTGGGTGCTGTTCGGCGGCGTAATGCTGGCGATTTTTTTTGAATTTCTTATGCGTATGACTCGGGTGCATATCTCCGACATTATCGGTAAACGGGCCGATCTGAAGATATCCGATAAGGTGTTTGGTCATGCGTTACGCATTCGCAACAGCGCCCGTTCTAAATCGACCGGTTCGTTTATTTCCCAGATCCGCGAACTGGAGCAGGTTCGTGAACTGATCACGTCGACCACCATCAGTACGATGTCCGATCTGCCGTTTTTCCTGCTGTTTGTGGCTATTCTATGGGCTATCGGCGGACCGCTGGTATTTGTGGTACTGGTTGCGCTACCGCTGTTACTGATCCCCGGTCTTTTGATTCAGCGCCCGCTAGCCAGGTTGTCAAATGAAGGGATGCGCGAATCGGCTATCCGTAATGCCATGCTGGTAGAAGCGGTTGAATCACTGGATGACATCAAATTACTGCGCGCTGAGCAGCGTTTTCAAAACCAGTGGAATCATATTAACGATGTGTCGGCCAGTATCAGTATGAAGCAGCGGTTTTTAACCAGCCTGTTGATGACCTGGACTCAGGAAGTACAGGGTATTGTATATGCAGTGGTGCTGTTGGCCGGTTGCTATATGGTGATGAGCGGTGATATGACTACCGGTGCCTTGGTGGGAATGACCATTCTCTCATCCCGGACTATTGCGCCGTTGTCTCAGATTTCAGGCGTGATGTCGCGCTGGCAGCAGGCCAAAGTCGCCCGTACCGGTATTGATGAACTGATGAAACGACCTATCGATCGGCCTGAACATACTAAGGTGGTTCATCGCCCGGTGATCCGCGGTAACTATCAGATTCGTAATGCGATATTTAAATACAGTGAAGACGATCAACTCCCTGCTCTGGCCATTCCAAAACTGGATATCCGCACCGGTGAAAAGGTGGCGCTGCTGGGGCGTAACGGCGCCGGTAAATCCACCTTGCTTCAGCTGTTATCGGGGATGCAGATGGCCGAATCAGGTCAGGTACTGCTTGATGGCATTAATATGCCCTTGCTAGACCCGGCCGATGTGCGCCGTGATATGGGCATGCTGACCCAAAGCGCCCGGCTATTTTTCGGTACTATTCGTGAGAACCTGACCATGGGTATGCCGCTGGCAACCGATAACGATATGGTGCGTGCGCTGACCCTGAGCGGGGCGTTACCGTTTGTGCAGAGCCAGCAAAACGGAATTAACTTCCAGATTATGGAAGGCGGGCTAGGGTTATCGGGCGGGCAGCGTCAGGCGTTGCTGCTAGCTCGAACGTTAATCCGTCAGCCTAATATTTTACTGCTGGATGAGCCTACAGCCTGGCTGGATGAAGTGAGCGAGAGCCAGATTATTGAGCACCTGAGCGGCTGGTTAAAACACCGTACCTTAGTCATTGCTACTCACCGTTTAGCCATGCTCAAGCTGGTTGACCGCATTATTGTGGTAGATAACGGCAAGATAGTGATGGATGGCCCTAAACAGCAGATTCTCGATCAGCACGTTAAGCGTTAAGTTTTTGCCCGATGCCATTAGGGTATCGGGCAGGTTATTTATTCAATCCTGTTCGCTAGTCAGTGCGGGCAGGGTACACAGAGATTGGAAATTTTATGTCTACACAACCTCAGCCCCCCGGCGCACCTCTGCTATACACTAGCGGTATTCGTGAACCGAAGCTGCCGCGCGCCACCATTATGGTCTGGATCATTGTGCTAATGCTGGCCTGTTTTGGCTCATGGGCCTATTTTTTTAACCTGGATGAAGTCACTACCGGTACGGGTAAAGTGGTTCCATCCTCCCATGAACAGGTGATTCAATCTCTGGAAGGCGGGATCCTGATTAAGCTGTCAGTGCAGGAAGGTGATATCGTTGATGCTGGTCAGATTTTGGCACAGTTGGATAAAACGAAAACCGAATCGAGCGTTAACGAAAGTCAATCAAGGCTTCGGGCGGCTCTGGCAACCTCGGCCCGCCTGGCCGCGGAGGTGAACGGAACACCATTGGTATTTCCCGATGAAGTAATGGAAGAACCCGAGTTGGTTGAGGCGGAAACTGCGTTATATAACTCTCGCCGTGAAAGCCTGTTAAGCGGCCTGAAAGGGCTGGAGGAAGGGATTCAACTGATTGACCGGGAATTAAAAATGACGGCTCCGCTGGTGGCTCAAGGGGCGGCCAGTGACGTAGAGGTTCTACGTTTAAAACGCCAGAAGAATGAGATGCAAATTAAAGCCACCGATATGAAGAACCAGTATTACGTTCGTGCCCGTGAAGAACGGGCTAAAGCCAACGGTGAAATTGAAGCTCAACGATCGGTCACTCTGGGGCGGGCTGATTCTTTGACACGTTTAACCTTTAATGCACCGATGCGCGGTATCGTTAAGAATATTGAAGTCAGTACCGTTGGTGGGGTGGTTCCACCGAACGGTAAGCTGATGACAATTGTTCCTCTAGATGAGCAACTGCTGGTTGAAGCCAGGATATCCCCGCGTGACGTGGCTTTTATTCACCCCGGTCAGGATGCTCAGGTTAAAGTGACCGCCTATGACTATTCAATTTATGGTGGTTTAAAGGGCAAAGTTATCATGATCTCCCCGGATACTATTCAGGATGAGGTACGCAGAGAGAATTACTATTATCGGGTATATATCCGCACTGATTATGATGTATTAACTAACAAATCAGGTAAACAGTTCCCGATATTCCCCGGCATGACGGCCAGCGTTGATGTGAAAACCGGTAATAAAACTGTACTGGATTATCTGTTTAAACCGTTGAATAAGGTTAATGAAGCGTTAAGAGAAAGGTAATATTTTGAGCTATTCCATTTACTATGCACTGTATATTAGCCATTGAAGTGGACTTTTCCCTGCCGGCCAGTCGGGTTGTAAGGGCTCTGGAGAAAATCATTGAGTGGAAAGGAAAACCGGCTTCCATACGCTGTGATAATGGGCCAGAATACACCAGTAATACATTGATATCATGGGCCAACCTGTAAGATATCAAGATAAATTTTATCCAGCCAGGTCATCCTCAGCAAAATGCTTATATTGAGCGTTATAACCGAACAGTACGCTATGACTGGCTGGGACAGTACCTATTTTCATCACTGGATGAATGACAAGACTATACTACGCGGTGGCAATGGTTTTATAATCACGAACGCCCAAATATGGCGTTGAATGGCTATACACCAATACAACATCTACAACGAATGACCTGATTCTACTTATAACCTCGGTTAAAAATGGGGGATTACCTTAGAAAGGCGTACTGCATTAGAATAAAACTGAGTAATATATTCATTAATGAAAGTATGTAAGCAATACCAAACCACTAACCAAAGTGGTTTACCTGATTTCTACCGTCGCCGTAGGTATAAATAGGATCGAAGAATTATACTAATGGTAGAATACCCCGTTTCATGTGTCATCGTTTCTGATTATAAAATAGCTCGATATAATAATATCAGCACTTGCTTGTTATAAGTAGGTTTCAGCTTACAGCAGCATAAAACGGACTGCGTCTTACTGACAATAAACGACAAACCTGTTTAATATGATACCCAATCCTATTCAATTTAAGTACGACTTGCTGCTACCGTTTATTTTGATTACGAAAAAACTGGCGATATTTTAACCGATTATTGTCATTTTTCAGCTATTTTACCTAAGCTTCCAGTTATTGAATTCGTTAATGTTCTGGCCTAATAGCAGAATATACCCTTTTGCTCTCGAGTATATAGCCTAAGCCAGCGCGGCTATATTGGCTGGCAGCTAGCACCCATTGCAATAGCCGCTTGCTTGACTTAATAAACTTGGTGAATAACGCTTTGAACATTCTCTTGTTTGAACTCTGGCGTAAAGTATTTACGGCTTATAATGACCTCGTTAGTGTTGGTTATGATATCTCTAACAGGCTGTCTTGGATAATTAGATCGTTACCTATCCCTATCATTAACTCAAATTGAATTCATTTAAATCAAATTAATTCAAAATTACATTAATTTACAATATAAACCATATACACACATTATCAATATTGATAAAATAAACTGATTTTCTTAGAAGGAAGTTAAATTCTATAATGTATTTAATTAAAAATAAATAAATACAAGTATTTATTTATCGCATTTTCAATTCATATTTTTAATGTGATAATGGTGTCTATATATTGTTATCGAACATACTCCTTACTACTCTCCATAAAGATATTTAATAGAAATCCCCTTATGATGTTTATTTCTCTATTAAAAGAGTGTTAATAATATCGGCACTAACAGCTATAGATCAATAGCTGGGCAGGCAAAAACAATATAAACCTGAATATAACTCTTAGGCACATTTTTATGTTTATTTAGTTTTGCGAAGTTTCATATTTCAAATAGGCTATGCGCATCAGAAAAAATAAGCCAATACCATTAACTCAAATTAAATTTATTTAAATAAAATCAATCCAAAATTACATTAATTTACAATGAAAACTATATACACACATTATAAATATTGATAGAGTACGCTCTCTTTTTTAGAAGGAAGTTATATTTTCAATTAAAGGCAATTAAAAGAAAGCACTTATTTATCGTATTGTTAATTCACATTTTTAATATGATAACGGTGTCTATATATTGTTCTATAACATATTCCTTACTACTCTCCATAAAGATATTTAATAAAATTTAGCGATTAAATAAATTAGTTATGGGCCATAGATAGTAAAACCTGATTTAGCGCTTAAGGCTAATTAATACTACTCTAGTAGATTATACATTAGTAGCAAAAATTATTTTTAGCGCTCTATATACCATAAGTAATCAATAGGGCTCTTGCCATGAAAATAGTATTAAAAAAAACAATAATTGCGTCTTGTATCGGAATAGCAATGACACCGTACATTGTATTATCAGCCCAGCTACCATCGGTAACTACCGGACAAACAACGACTGCAACTGAAAACACTATTTATGACCAGCAAGTGGGCCCAAGCGGTATTATTTATGTTAATGGTGGCACATTAAATATAGAAAATAACGTAACCATTGATTCCACAAACTCAAGCGTTACTGATACTGGAAATGGTATTTTAATTTTGGGCAATGGCAGTACTATTAATGGCACTGACAACTTAACAATTAATGTCAATAAATCCCAATCGGCACTTAGTTTCAATCAAAACTCATCTAACGCCACCATTTCATTAGGCAATAATATCAACGTTACTGCAACGGAAGGCATTGCCGTTTTGGTTCGCGGAACTAATAATACTCTGACGGTTGGAGAGAATTCAAACCTATCGTCTAACTATGTTGCGTTAAGCGTGTCAGGTGACAATGCTAACGTTAACATTGGTAAAAATGCCAACCTATCCTCAACAAATTCATCAGCGGTCGTTGTTGGTGGTAATAACGCTAAAGTATCAATTGATGATGGTGCGATAATCAATGCATCAGGCTACGGATTAATTTTGAATGGAAAAAATAATGTAGTCAATCTAGGCAAAGTACAAATGACCGGTTCTCGGGCAATATTGATGTCTGGAAATGATAATACCGTGGTTATTGCAAGCGGCTCAGTGCTAACTGGAGTATCGAGCTTATCAGATCCAGATGGCTCAGTATTAGCGATCGGAGGAATAGGCAATACCATCACTGCAGATGATACGACCTTAGTGGGTAATAGTAATCAAATCATTCGATTCAGTGCCTCCGGTGCCAATGCACAAAATGATGGAAATGTAATTAATCTTAATAATTCTACAATAGTTAATAATTATGATGCCCCTGGCTTCGCTCAAAATGATAGTGTTATTGGTATATTAACGACTAATAATAATCAATTCGAAAGTGAATATCAGTTTACATTGAATTTAAACGGCGGATTAATTAGCACAACAAATTCAAACTTAATTAACAGTGATATGCAACAGCACCAAAACAGTGATGAAGTAAGCACAGCAAAGGCGCTTGTAAACATAACTGATACTGTGATGGATAACGAGAACAGTTATTACTTGGTTTCTTTTGGCTCGAGTGATTTATCTCACAACGCTACCGATTTAACCCTTAATTTAACACGTACGGATGCAACAAACTTTAGTCGAGGCATCATTAATAATGATCAATCCACATTAACGCTTAATCTAGATGCTTCCCAGATCATGGGGGATATTGTTAATACCTCCGACAGTCAAGGAAAAATGCAGATTAATGCCGATAATGGCTCAGTCATCAGTGGCAATGTTTATGCCCTCAATAATGAGGATGATGTCGATACTGAAAATGCTTACACTAGCATAGTACTCAACAACGCCTCATGGATCCATGAGCAAAATTCCCATGTGGTTGATTTAACCAACGGTGGCAATATTGTATTTAATTCTCCTGATAGTGGTCATACATTGACCGTTCATGGAGATTATATCGGTAATAACGGCCATATTCTTTTTAATAGCCAGCTTGAAGGCGATGATTCTATAACCGATAAATTAATTGTTAAAGGTAATACCAGCGGAACAACATCGGTAAGCGTAAATAACATTGGTGGACAAGGTGCGCAAACCATCAATGGTATTGAACTGATTAAGGTGGGCGGTGATTCTGCTGGAAATTTTGAGCAGAACGGTAGAATCGTTGCCGGAGCTTATGAATACTTCTTGGTTCGTGGCCAAGGTGATAACAGTACAAATTGGTATTTGACTAATCAATCCAATGATTCTACAGATCCACAGGGGCCAGCTATTCTTCGTCCTGAAGCAGGCAGTTATCTAGCCAATATGGCAGCCGCCAACGGCTTGTTTAATCTTCGTTTGGAAGATCGTGAAGGTCGAGCAGAAAATTCGAGCTTGTGGTTACGCCAAGTCGGTTCACACACGCGCTCTCGCGATAGCACTGGACAGTTAAATAACCAGACTAATCGCTACGTGGTTCAAGGTGGCGGAGAGATTTACGATACTCAATTTATGACAAAAGATCGTTTAGGCTTAGGGGTTATGGTGGGGTATGGTAAAGCCAGTACCAACACAAAATCTCTATCAAACAAGTCTTCATCTAAAGGTGAAGTGGATGGATATAATGCAGGGTTATATGCAACCTGGTATCAAAATGCGAATACCCTGAATGGCACCTATATTGACAGTTGGATAAATTACAGTTGGTTGGATGCGTCGGTTAACGGACAAGAACTCAATCGTGAAAGTTACAAAATTAATGGCTATAGCGCATCAATTGAAACAGGTTATCGCCAACCTGTTTATAAGGGCTTAAACGGCAATGTGTTTGTTACACCACAAGCACAGGTTATCTGGAACGGCCTGCAGGCGGATAAACATACCGAGTCTAACGGCACTCAAGTTAAATCTGGCGGCTCTGACAATTTACAAACTCGTTTAGGCTTTAAAGTTTCACGAGATGGCGTCAGTGATATTGATAAAGGAAAGGATAAACTATTTACCGTTTATACTGAGGCTAACTGGATCTACAACAGCAAGTCTGCTAATGCGACACTGGATGGTGAAATGGTAAACCAGGCCGGGAACCGTAATATCGGTGAGCTGAAGCTGGGTACTGAGGGTCAACTGAATCGGAGCCTCGATCTGTGGACTAACGTTGCTCAGCAATTGGGTAACGCTGGTTACAGAGATACCTCAGTTAACCTGGGTATTAAGGTTGGTTTTTAATCCTATTTTATTGATAGCGTATGATTAAATAGAAAACCGGTTATTACGAGCCTGTCCATAATTCTGTGTAACTGCCAGCCTATTAGAGGTGATCGTTTAAACGATCACCGAACTCAATAATAAAGTATGAAAGTCTGGACCTCGGTGGACAGTTAATGTTATCCAGATAGGCCTCGCTAAGGTCCCACGGATGATGCCTGGGAAGCGGCATGATTCAGACGGTAGCCACCGTTTCTCAGACCATGGCCAGGATGGCCATCACAGCAGCTTAGCCTCGTCGAACGGTGGTGCTGGTTTACCCGTACTGGCCGGTATCTAGCCCGACGTATCACTCTGTCACATAACGCGCTGATACAGTTGATGGGTTTGTCGCATCATCGACTCGATACCAAATTCCTGCTCGGCCTTGTAACGTGCCTGTTGTTTCATGTCAGCTAACTGTGTCGGGCTGAGGGCGCTTTCCAATAAACGGAAATATGTCGCTTTCAAATGTACTGATAATTTCATCACGATAGCGGATAGACCAGCGATCTGCTTTCGATGTATGCCATTCCCGAGCAATAGCTTCAAACGTATTTTCTATTAGCTGTTTTTGAGCTAGCTTCTCTGTCTTTTTGACTTCACTGGGATCATTTCCGGCAGTAAGTATTTTCTTAGCTGCCTCCCTCTTCTCTCGAACGTTAGCTAATAGAACATCAGGATAAACACCGAAAGATAGGCGTTTTTCTTTACCTGAAAAACGATACTTCATACGCCAATAACAGGAGCCATTAGCCGAGACTTCTAAATATAGCCCCCCACCATCAGAGAGCTTATATGACTTATCTTTAGGCTTTGCCGTATCCACTTGTCTGGCTGTTAGCTCCATTGGGGGCATCTCCAAAACGGGGTAACTTTATGCCCCCTATTATGCCCCCACAATCATCTTGATTCAGTTGATGTGTATTGACAAACAGAGAGCATAACTATGGATTTAGTTAGGTTTTACAAGGATATTATTGAAGCTAGTTGACGTCAAAAGAACTGAATTGGCGGAAAGTCACAGGAGTCGAACCTGCCAGGGACCGCTGGCGGCCCCATCTGGATTTGAAGTCCAGCCGCCCCACCGGGAGCGATGACCTTCCATTTAGTCGGATAGGTACTATAAGCTAGGCCGATGATTATACATCTAAACCCCTAAGATTCGTATCCCTTATTTTGTGCTCAAGCGCCAATAACACCCCATTAAATGACCAAAACTGTTGTATTGTCATTGCTTACTAGCCGATCATCTTCTGATTCTATCTTTCTGTTTTTAAAAAATAATTTCACCGTACTTTTCTCGATACTCTTTAGGCGTGATGCCATGCTCTTTCTTAAAAACTGAATAGAAGTACTGCAACGACGGGTAGCCGCACATCTGCGAAATCTCATTGATTGCCAGCGTACTGGCAGCCAAAAATTCGCTGGCCCGATTGAGCTTTTCCTGATGAATCAGCCCGTGAATCGTATTGCCGGTTTCATCTTTAAAGCGTTTTTCCAGATTGGAGCGGGAAATTCCCACCGCATCCAGTACCTGTTCTACCTTAATCCCTTTACAGGCGTGATAACGAATAAAATGCATAGCCTGAATTACCGCGGGATCGTGCAATGAACGATAATCGGTTGAGCGCCGCTCGACCACTTTAATCGGCGGGACCAGAATCTTCTGAACCGGCATATCGGCCTGCCGTAGCATTTTATGCAGTAACTTAGCGGCCTGATACCCCATCTGGCGAGACCCCTGAGCCACGGATGAAAGGGCAACCCGCGACAGGTAACGGGTGAGCTCTTCATTATCAATACCTATAACGCATAGCTTTTCCGGCACTGCAATATCCAGGTGTTCACACACCTGCAGCAAATGGCGGGCACGGGCATCGGTTACGGCAATAATACCGGTATGGGCCGGCAGGTTTTGTAGCCAGTCGGCCAGCCGGTTTTGAGCGTGTTTCCAGTTCTCCGGAGCGGTCTCCATCCCCTGATACACCGAACTGCGGTAGCTTCCTTCGCTAACTAACTGCCGGAAGGCATGTTCCCGTTCAGAGGCCCAGCGGCGGTTCGGATCGGGGGGAATGCTATAAAAAGCAAAGTGGTTCAGCCCTTTCTCTTTCAGGTGCATAAACGCAGCGCTGACCAGGGCATAGTTGTCAGTCGCAATATAGTTAACCGGCGGATAGTCTTGCGCCCGATGATAAGAACCACCGACGCCAACCACCGGCACCGTAACGTGGCTCAGCGCCTGCTCTATTTGAGGATCGTCAAAGTCAGCAATAACCCCGTCACCCAGCCAGTCTTTAACATTGTCGATCCGGCAGCGGAAGTCTTCATCAATGAAAATATCCCAGTCACACTGAGATGCCTGTAAGTACTCACCAACACCTTCAACAACCTGTCGGTCATACACTTTGTTGGCGTTAAATAACAAGGTAATACGAAAGCGTTTTTCAAACATGGCGCGGGAATTCCTGATGAATAACCTAAGGTCAATGACGGGTTCTCATTGTCCAACGGGATAGCGATATAAGCACCATAGCCGGGAACAATACGGTTAAATAGCTAACCGCAACTTCTGTACCACAGCCTTTGATAAAATGTTAGATAACCATCCCGAAACTACAACGCTCCGCACATTCTTAACAAAGATTTATACAACCTTTCCTAAAAATATACGGAGCTGTAGAAAAACCTAATCTATCGCCTAAATAATTCAAGTTGCAGCCAACGCACCTGTAACTTGAAGTATGACGGATATATCAGGCTCTCTTTTTAGTTGCAGAATCCATCCATACTGCCAGTAATAAAATCGCGCCTTTGACGATATACTGCCAGAAGGTCGGCACGTCCAGCATGCTCATGCCGTTATCCAGTGATGCCATAATAAAGGCCCCCATCACTGCCCCGCCGACGCTACCAATACCACCGGCCAGGCTGGTACCGCCAATCACACAGGCGGCGATGGCATCAAGTTCAGCGATATTACCGGCAGAAGGCGAACCGGCCCCCAAGCGGGAGCTTAAAATCAAACCGGCAATGGCAACCATCAGGCCGTTGATGGCAAATACCGCCAGCTTGGTACGCTCAACGTTAATCCCCGATAGTCGCGCGGCATCAATATTACCGCCAATAGCATAAATCCGGCGGCCAAACGCGGTTCGGGTTGCCATAAAAATACCGACTAACATCAGGGCTGCCAGCAGCAGAACTGGCGTTGGTACGCCCCGGTAATCATTGAGTAGATAAATCGCTCCCAGTAGAACGATGGCCATCATAGTTTGGCGCCCGACATCGCTGCTCTTTGAGGTCACCGGTAGCCCCAGCGACTGGCGATGGGTTCTTTGCCGCCACTGCCAGATAACAAACAGCACCATAACGGCAAAACCAATGCCAAAGCCCAGACCGTCTGAAAGATAGCTCTGCCCAATCTGAGACATCGCGTTGCTGGTCGGAGAAACCGTGGTTCCGTTAGTGATCCCGACTAAGATACCGCGGAAGGCCAACATACCGGCCAGAGTTACAATAAAAGAAGGTACCTTACGGTAGGCAACCCACCAGCCATTCCAAGCCCCGAGTAGTAGCCCCATCACCAGAGTGACCACAATCGTTAACGGTAATGGCCAGCCAAACCAGACGTCAAAAATAGCCGCTGCACCGCCTAAAAGCCCCATCATTGAACCAACAGACAGATCGATCTCGGCAGAAATAATCACAAAGACCATACCGACGGCCAGAATCCCGGTGATTGCCGTTTGTCTGAGCAGGTTGGAGATATTTCTCGGGCTGATATAGGCTCCGTCAGTCGCTACGCTAAAAAAGATGATAATCGCCACAATAGCGGCCAGCATGACAAAAACCTGAAGGTTGATCTTCTTAGCACCGTCTGCGGGTGATAACGCTTTTTTAAACATGATGTTCACTCCTGAGTGCTGCTTCCATAATTTTTTCCTGAGTCAGAGACTGATTGACTAAATCGGCTTTGATACAACCTTCATGCATCACCAATACCCGATCGCTTAAACCCAGTACCTCCGGTAATTCAGATGAGATCACGATTAACGCAATCCCCTGTTCTACCAGTTGATTAATCAGCTTATAAATTTCATATTTGGCGCCAATATCAATACCGCGCGTTGGCTCATCAAGAATCAGAATTTTAGGATTAAGCAGCAGGCATTTAGCCAAAATTGCTTTTTGTTGATTACCGCCACTCAGGCGGGCAATGGCCAGCTCCGGTGAAGATGTTTTAACTTTTAAGCGCTGAATGGATTGCTGAATGGTTGACTGCTCTTTGGCATCATCCAATATGCTTAACCAGCCGCTGAAGTCATCCAGTGCGGCCAAGGTCATATTGGCACCGACGCCCATCACCGGAATAATGCCATCTTTCTTACGATCCTCCGGCACCATCGCTATGCCATGTTTAATTGCGTCCTGACAGCTGCGAATTTTTACCGGCTGACCGTCAATTTTAATTTCCCCCTGCCAGCGCCCCCGATAGGCCCCGAACAGACACTGGACGGTTTCAGTACGACCCGCGCCCACCAAACCGGCAATGCCCAGAATCTCGCCGCGATGCAGAGAAAAGGAGACATCATTCACCCGTTTGATATGGCGATTAATCGGGTGCCAGGCCGTCAGGTTATCAACCCGCAGAATCTCTTCGCCGATCGTGTGTTCAGACTGAGGATAAAGCTCTTTCAGCTCTCGTCCGACCATCATGGCAATAATGGCATCTTCATCCATTTCGCTGGCCTGACGGGTACCGATATGCTTGCCATCGCGAATAACACAGATCAGATCTGAAATGGCTTTTACTTCATTAAGCTTGTGGGAAATATAGATACAGGCGATATCGTGGCTTTGCAGGTCGCGGATAATATTCAACAGGATTTCAGTTTCGCTTTCCGTCAGGGAAGCCGTCGGCTCATCCAGCACCAATAAACGAACCTGTTTATTCAGCGCTTTGGCAATTTCTACCAGCTGTTGCTGCCCTAAACCTAACTCACCCACCTTAGTATTCGGGCTGACCGCTAACTTGACCTGCTGTAACAGACGCTGGCAGCGCAGATACATTGAGTCATAGTCCATAATGCCGAAGCGCCCGCGTTCCGAGCCGAGAAAAATATTCTCAAGCACCGTCATCTCTTTTACCAGCGCCAGTTCCTGATGAATGATCGCAATGCCTTTTTGTTCGGTATCGCGAATATTTTTGGCCTGAATCAGGTCACCGGAGAACAAAATGTCTCCTTGATACTGACCATGAGGGTAGATCCCACACAGTACTTTCATTAACGTTGACTTGCCTGAACCGTTCTCTCCACAGAGAGAAAGCACCTGACCGGCATTCAGCGTTAAAGAAATATCATCAACCGCTTTAACATCACCAAAGGCCTTGGTGATGTTTTTCATTTCTAACAGGTGTGGCATTACGATGTACTCCACCAAGGCATAACACAGGCTAACGTCATCCCGAATGCCGCCGTTAGCGCGGCACCCGTGATGTCGCCTTTAATCAGTTATAAATACTTTCTTTTGAGTGGAAGCCATCGGCCACAACGGTCGCGTCGATATTGGATTTATCAACTTGAACCGGCGTCAGCAGGAATGACGGAACCTCTTTCTTACCGTTATTCAGGGTTGCATTGGAAGCCGGAGTTTCACCTTTACCCAGCGTAACGGCTATTTCAGCGGCATCATTCGCTAACTTGCTGATAGGCTTATATACCGTCATGGTTTGGGTGCCGGCTACGATACGTTTAATACCGGCAAGGTCTGCATCCTGACCGGAAATCGCCACTTTGCCAGCTAATCCCTGAGCCACTAATGCCTGAACGGCACCGCCGGCAGTCGCATCGTTTGAAGCCACCACGGCATCAATTTTATTGTTGTTAGCCGTCAGCGCATTTTCCATAATCTTCAGCGCATTCTCCGGTAACCAGGCATCAACCCATTGGTCACCGACAATCTTAATTTTTCCTTCTTTAATCAGCGGATTGAGTACGTTCATTTGCCCCTGACGGAACAATTTAGCGTTGTTATCTACCGGCGATCCGCCCATCAGAAAATAATTACCTTCCGGTACCCGTTCGACCAGGCTTTGAGCCTGTAACTCACCCACTTTTTCATTGTTGAAGGAGATATAAAAATCAATGTCTGCATCGTTAATCATGCGGTCATAGGCCAGCACCTTGATGCCTTCGCGTTTGGCTTCGGCGATCACGTTACTCAGAACCTGCCCGTTATAGGGAATGATGACCAACACATCGACACCGCGGTTGATCATATTCTCAATTTGAGACATTTGGGTCTCTTCGTTGCCGTTCGCCGACTGGACAAACACTTTGGCCCCGAGTGATTCAGCCTTACTCACAAAGATATCGCGGTCTTTCTGCCAGCGCTCTAGCCGCAGGTCGTCAATCGCCATGCCTATCTTTATTTCTTTGGCATTGACCATATGTCCTGATAGCGCCAGTGATGCACAAACGGCAAGTAAGATATGCTTTAAATTCATTTGATAACATCCTATTTTGGTTTAGCTATTTCAGTTAAGAGGGTGTTTTTATTTCCGTTCTACTCATTACAGATAAATATTAACCGTCTACAGTGTTATCAGATATAACTCAAGGATCAATTACAGATTCTTACCCTGTTATTACGTTTTTTAGTTTATTTTCATTTTTTTGAGAGAGGTCATACTTTATGAAAATAAAATCAAGATAAACACATTCATTCAATAACGCTTACAACATCAGGGTGGATAAATATTGGCGCTGATTTACCTTCCTATATTAATGTGACTCTAATCACACTAGTTAAATTTCATAATTCATATCTCAAATCTAGGAATAACCATTATAGATTTAAGGTTCTATTATCATCCTACCCTGTCCATAAATATAAATAGAAACGCGGAATATAAAATGGATAATCAGCATGATGACTTTGATAAAACCAACGTTCGTGCCGGTACTCATAGCGCTAAGTGGAATAGCCGGATAACTGAATCTGGCATCATTCCGCTATCCGTTGATGATATGGATATCCCTGCTCCGCCCCAAGTTATCAAGAAACTGGCCGAACTAAATCAAAAAGATATTTACGGTTATACCAGCCCGAGTACAAATTGGAATAAAATCGTAACTAATTGGATAAAAAGGCAGTATCAGTGGAAAATTAAATCTGATTGGGTTGTCTTTTTCTCGCGGGTTATTCAGGCTGTTTCCCTGCCTAGTCAAAAAGCCACTCAATATCAGGACAAAACTGTCGTTTCCCCGCTCTTTTACCGCCCTGTTAGCAATATCGTTTCAGCTAACGACAGGCAGGGTTCTGAGAGCCAATTACGCTGTCAAAATAGCCGCCATTCTATTGGTTTTGACGATCCTGATAGTCAATCAAAAAATGCCAGTGAATTTATTTCACTCCCCTCTGGTAATTTAATCGGAATAACATCGACCAATAGTGGATTAACTGAATTATTTAATCAAAAAGTTGGTCACAACGCATTTATCATTGCAGATGGCGTACATACCGGCTTTATCATCAATAAAAACAAAAATACGTCAATAAATATAATTGATAATGATGTGAAGAATAAATTGCCTATCCGTAAATTGCCCACTAAACCGTTTAATTTAGCTGGACTAGAAATGGCTAATACCATTATTGGCCATGCCAACAGCGGCAATAAATTTAAAAAGCCTATTAATTTCTCCGGTATTCATCATCCGGACCATTTTTCTATGTCCACCTTAAATGTTGCTTATAACGGAATTCAACTCCCTGAAAACCTTTACCCAAAATATTTCGAATTGCATTACGGCGGCAAGAGAACGAGTCCCGATGAGCTTACTCAAGTAAGTGATTCGGGCAAGTGAGCACAGCCAACAAAAATGCAGCTTGAAGGATGACGGGTATAAATCAAATAGCGTAAAGGAAATCATCATGACTCAGTATTTCGATAAACTCGACCGCGTGCGCTACGAAGGCACAGACAGCAATAATCCTCTGGCTTTTCGTCATTACAACCCGGACGAGCTTATTTTAGGGAAGCGGATGGAGGATCATTTACGCTTTGCCGCCTGTTACTGGCATACCTTCTGCTGGAACGGTGCCGATATGTTTGGCATAGGTTCATTCCAGCGCCCGTGGCAGGAAGCCGGTGATGCACTGACCCGCGCCAAAGCCAAAGCGGACGTGGCATTTGAGTTTTATCATAAGCTCAACGTTCCTTTTTACTGCTTCCACGACATCGACGTTTCACCTGAAGGCGCATCAATTAAAGAGTATCTGAACAACTTAGCGGTAATGACCGATGTGCTGGCTGAAAAGCAAAAATCGTCTGGCGTTAAGCTACTGTGGGGCACGGCTAACTGCTTTACTCACCCGCGCTATGGCGCAGGTGCGGCAACGAACCCGGATCCGGAAATTTTTGCCTATGCGGCAACACAGGTCTTCAGTGCTATGAAAGCGACACAAACCCTGGGCGGTGAGAACTACGTTTTATGGGGCGGGCGCGAAGGCTATGAAACCCTGCTCAATACCGATCTGCGTCAGGAACGCGAGCAACTAGGCCGCTTTATGCAGATGGTGGTAGAACATA
>POVV01000241.1_pt1 | contig 43102 bp, 41 predicted proteins | sample 1560271 | NCBI WGS metagenome assembly POVV01 (sample SAMN08337232, study PRJNA429181) | Bioreactor metagenome, whole genome shotgun sequencing project. | biome: cows' rumen and soil; feature: anaerobic; isolation source: anaerobic chemostat enrichment culture, galacturonate as sole carbon... | reverse complement strand
CGCTTCAACAACCACGTGGCTGGCCCGTTCGACGTCTCCAAACACTCCGGGAATACTCAGGCAGCCTTCTGATGCCGATTCCAGGCCATCACGCTCGGTGATAACCGGATTAACCAGTCCGATTAACCCCTCACCAACATCAATGACGATAATCCGTTGTGAGACGCCAACCTGCGGCGCGGCTAAGCCGACCCCATCCGCCTTGTACATGGTGTCAGCCATTGACTCTATAAGCTCTTTGGTCTTCTTTGTAATCTTTTCTACCGGCGCCGCCTTTTGTTTAAGAACCGGATCGCCGGCTTTACGTATCTCTAATATAGCCATACGGGCTTCTCCTTCTAGCAAAAAAATAATAAAAGTCTATTTTCTATTTTACCTTGCTTTACGCAGAAAGGCAAATGCTTACAATAGATTATAGGGATCGACATCTATGGTGATTCCTGTTTTAACGGTTTGGCTTAACTCAGCCAGTTTCTGTTTAATATCTGCAGAATCTCCATATTTGATGAGGATGTTCATGCGGAATTCATCCTTGACTTTAGCGATCGTTGAAGGAAACGGACCGAGAACTTCGACATTGGCAGTGCCGGCGGCTCCCCGCAGGCTGACGGCAAAGAGCTCGGCATTGCGCCGGGCATTGTTCTCATTTTCTGAAGCAATAGTGCAGCGGATCAAATGAACAAACGGCGGATAGTGCAAACTGCGCCGAAAGGCTATTTCATTTTCAAAGAATTTCCGGTATTCCTGTGCCGCTCCGGCTTGAACCGCATAATGATCAGGGCTGTAGGTTTGTACAATCACTGAACCGGCTTTCTGTCCCCGTCCGGCGCGCCCGGCGGCTTGGGTAATCAGGGAAAACGTCTTTTCCGCTGCCCGGAAATCCGGTAAATTCAGAGTGGTATCGGCAGCCAGAATGCCAACAGCAGTCACATTGGCAATATCATGCCCTTTAGCGACCATTTGTGTACCCAGCAGCAGATCATACTTTCCTGCCTGAAAGTCGCGTAAAATAGTATCTGTTGCAAAGCGGCCGCCGGTTGTATCCCGGTCCATTCGCAGTATGCGGGCATCGGGGAGCAGCTTTTTCAGTTCTTCCTCGGCCTTCTGCGTGCCGGCTCCGAAATAGCGAATATAGCGGCTTTCACAGACCGGACAAAGATCAGGTAAGCTTTCCTGACGCCGGCAGTAATGGCAGCGCAGCCTTTGAGCGTCAGCATGATAGACAAGCGAGACAGCACAATGCCGACAGCGCATCACATGACCGCATTCCCGGCAGAGCAGAAAGGTTGAGTGGCCGCGCCGATTTAATAATACGATGGCTTGCTCTCCGCGGGCAATCGTAGTTTGCAGCAGGCCGGCTAACCGGTCTGAAATGACACTGCGCCTTCCCTGCGCCAGTTCTTCCCGCATATCAACGATTTCTACCGTCGGTAAGGCCGCACCGTCAGCACGGTCAGTCAATTCCAACAGAGTATGCCGACCGGTTATTGCCGACTGATACGATTCGACTGCAGGCGTGGCACTGCCAAGCATAACCAGCGCATTCGCAAATTCGGCCCGCTTTAATGCGACATCACGGGCGTGATAACGCGGCGATTCTTCTTGTTTATACGTAAACTCATGCTCTTCGTCGAGAACAATCAGCCCTAAATTAACCAGTGGCGCAAAAATGGCTGATCTGGCGCCAATGACAATTCCAGCCTGGTTCTCACGCAGGCGGTTCCATGAATCATAGCGTTCTCGCAAGGATAATTTGCTGTGAAAAACGACAACATCGCTGCCAAACCGTTTTTTGAAGCGATTAACGATTTGGCCGGTCAAAGCAATTTCCGGTACCAGAACGATGACTTGCTTTCCCCGGCTGCGGGCCATTGCCGCTGCTTCAATATATAATTCTGTTTTACCACTGCCGGTTATACCATGCACTAAAAAGGATTGAAATGTGTCGCCGTTCAATGCGGCATGGATTTTTCCCAGACAGTCAGCCTGTTCCGCATTCAATATTTTACGTTCGAGGTTGTTTTGCTCACACTGGTAGTAACTGTCGCAGAGCTGAGGAATCGGCCGGCTGGTCAGGACATTATCGCTTAACAGCATAGGGATTCCGGAGGTTGATATCCCTGATTGCTTCAATGCATCTTTGGTCATCGGTCCGTTTGCCAGTATGGCTTCGATTATTCTGCGCTGAGCAGGCCTTTTCTCGTAGCTTGGCAGCAATTGCCGGGTTAAGACCGGATCAGCCAGACTGTATTCCGGCACATAACGGCTTTTCAGGCGCTTTTCAGTCTGTGTATCCACGACGACTAGCTTGCAATTGATTAGCGCCTGTAATTTACTCAGAATTTCCTGACCGAAATGCCGGATCAGGACGTTTTTGCCGACAGGTTGTTTGGCGCTGATGAACGTAATTAAAGGGAGGTTCTCTTTGACAAGTTCCGAGTCAGGCGTGAGTTCACAGCTATTCAAGCGGTAGAATTGCTCTGTCTTGATTCCCTTTTTTCCCGGTATGAATAATCGTAATGCTTCGGCAAGAGTACAGACATAATAAGCGGCTATCCACTCTGCCAATTGCAGCATGGGGTAATCAAACCAGGGAAAATTATCGAGGGCGCTGCTAACCTGTTTTAGCCCTGAGGAATCACCTTCACGGATTTCCATAATAAATCCTTCGGCCTCCCTGTTGCCGAAGGGAATGATAACACGCCAGCCAGGAGTGAGAAAATCAAGCTCAGGCGGTATGCTGTAACTAAATGTTTGCCGTAAGCTGTGCGCAGGCACATTAACAATAATTTCACCGATTTTCATGTACTGTTCCTTTTATCCTTAAGTCAATTGATGCTATTATATTACATTATCCGCACAGAGGCAAAATCCTTTTCTTTCAGAAAGCACAATGCGTTAATTAATGGGGGCTTCGCCGTGGCGAAGCCCCCATTAGTTAATAGCGTATATGCGGCTGCTCTGAGTACGGATGCACGCTTTCTTTCAATACAGCATCATCTGCGCAACTGAAGCAGGCACAAGGGAAACTATCCCATTCCTCATTCGCCTCCATAGCAGGATATTTATAGTAATGTTTAAATCTCCGCTTTCCAGCTGGTTTGAAACGCATAAAATGCCCTCAACTCCTATTCTCTGATGGAATAGCCAAGTGTCTGTAACGTTTCCTCAATATATCCGCTGTCTATGACCTCAGAGTCATATTCTACAGATACTTGCTTGTTTACCTGATCCACATTGACATGGCTTATCCCGTCAAGCTGAGCTAGAGTATACTCGATGCGATCAATACAATGTTCTCCCATGAGACCGCCGACCCGGTATACCGTGTTCGAAGTCTTGTTTCGTGATTTCATCCGGCTTTGCTGTCCTCCCTTCAGGTACCTTTTGTATTTTCTCAGAAATAAAAAACGATACTACAAGTGTAGTATCGTTTTTTTTATGAAATCTTATGAGTTATGCAAGCCCTGCGTCTGTCCGCAATGCGCTGGCTTTATCCGTTCTTTCCCAGGGCAAATCGATATCAACCCGCCCAAAATGGCCATACGCGGCTGTCTGACGGTAAATCGGCCGGCGCAGATCCAGCATGCGAATGATGGCAGCGGGACGCAGATCAAAATGTTTCTGGATTAAGGTTGCGATGAGTGTTTCATCGACCTTGGCTGTTCCAAACGTTTCCACCAAAACAGAAACCGGTTTAGCAATACCAATAGCATAAGCGAGCTGAATTTCGCATTTATCAGCCAATCCGGCGGCGACTACATTCTTTGCCACATAGCGTGCGGCGTATGCAGCAGAACGGTCCACCTTTGTAGGGTCTTTTCCCGAAAAAGCGCCACCGCCATGACGAGCCATGCCGCCATAAGTGTCTACAATGATTTTTCTGCCGGTAAGTCCGGAATCTCCCTGGGGTCCGCCAACGACAAACCGTCCGGTGGGATTAATAAAATATTTTGTCTGATCATCCAGTAAATGCGACGGGACGATCGGTTGGATAACGTGTTTAAGGATATCTTTGCTGATTTGTTCTCCTTCCACATCAGGGCTATGCTGAGAAGAAATGACAATCGTGTCAATCCGGACAGGCTGTCCGTCTTCATATTCAACAGTTACTTGTGTTTTGCCATCAGGCCGCAAATAGCCCAGCTCGCCTGTCTTGCGCACCAGAGCTAAACGGTGTGCAAGCTTGTGTGCTAATGCGATTGGCAGAGGCATATATTCAGGCGTCTCATTTGTTGCATAGCCAAACATCATACCCTGGTCGCCGGCACCAATAGCTTCAGCGACATCGGTTTCACCTTTCTTGGCTTCCAACGATTGATCAACTCCCAGCGCGATATCGGCGGATTGTTCATCAATAGAAGTAATTACGCCGCAGGTTTCACTGTCAAAACCATACTTGGCGCGCGTGTAACCAATATCACGAATCGTTTGACGGACAATTTTGGGAATATCGACATAACAGTTGGTGGTAATCTCACCAACTACATGGACTAAACCGGTGGTAATCAGTGTTTCACATGCTACACGAGCATATGGGTCATGTGCTAAGATAGCGTCAAGTACGCTATCTGAGATTTGGTCAGCAATTTTATCGGGATGCCCTTCGGTTACCGACTCTGAAGTAAACAGTCTTCGCATGGATCTACCTCCTAATTCCTTTATTTATAGAAAAACCTCCCACAGGGGGAGGTTTTTATTCTCTCCCATCTCGCGGTTATTCCGCAGGAATTGGCACCGTTTTGAGCATGCTCAAATGGTTGCCGCGGTTTCATTGGGCCTATCCCTCCACCAACTCTTGATGAGTAGTTACGTCTATTTAATTTCCATGATTATTCTACGGTATGCAGGCTGAAAAAGCAACAGCTTTTTGTCAAATAACTATATAAGCTGGTGAATTTTATCCAGGATTACCTGTGCCAATTCCTCTTTTGCCATTAACGGCAGATCCTCTATCCGGCCATCACGAAAAATCAGTTTGGCAATATTGGTGTCGGTACTAAAGCCGGCTCCGGATAAAGTAATATCGTTTGCCACAATCATGTCTAAGTTCTTGCGGGATAATTTTTCTTGCGCATGCACTAATAAATCCTGCGTTTCTGCTGCAAAACCAACCAGAAATTGTTTTTGTTTATGCTGGCCAAGCTCAGCAAGAATATCCGGATTTTTTTCCAGCTCTAAAATCAAGCTATCCCCTGTTTTCTTAATTTTATGCTCAGCGGCTGCTTTCGGCCGATAATCAGCGACAGCCGCCGCTTTGATGACAATATCGGCGTCAGCGTATTCGGCCATCACTGCATTCCGCATTTCGGCAGCAGTATTCACAGCTATCCGCTTGACTCCGGGGGGCGCAGCTAAAGCAACAGGACCTGATATTAACACAACCTCAGCACCCCTGGCAGCGGCGGCTTTCGCAATCGCATAACCCATTTTTCCACTCGATCGATTGCCGACAAAGCGAACCGGATCAATGGGTTCTTGCGTGCCACCGGCAGTAACGATAATTTTTTTATTACTGAATGGTTTATTAGCGGTAAGCAGGTTCGCGATGGTATCAACAATGCGTCCCGGTGCTGCCAGCCGTCCTTTCCCCTCAGTTCCGCAAGCCAGCATGCCTGATTCGGGATCGACAAAAGAATAGCCGAGGCCGGCCAGCTTGCACATGTTGTTTTGCACTATAGGGTTTAGATACATATTGGTATTCATCGCAGGCGCTAAGAGTACCGGCGCTTGCGTAGCCATCACTGTGGTTGTGAGCATATCGTCTGCGATTCCGCCGGCAATCTTCCCAATAATATTGGCTGTTGCAGGAGCGATAACCATAATGTCTGCAAGCGTAGCCAGTGCAATGTGCGCCACGTGCCATTGCTTTGGTTCATCCCACATGCTGACAACGACCGGATTGCCGCTTATTTCACGAAATGTTAATGGAGTGACAAATTGGGAGGCCGCCTGTGTCATAATGACATGCACGCCGGCACCGGCTTTTTTTAGTAAACTGACAATCTCGACAGCCTTATATACTGCTATACCGCCAGTCACACCAATAACAACGTTTTTACCTGATAGCACTTGCAATCCCCCTATTTGATGCCGACTTTCGTTCGTTCATAGGTCACATGACTATGCGCAATCTCTTCCAAAGCTAATGTAACAGGCTTATTCGATTTGCTGTTGGTTGTTGCAGCATTTCCATTCACGATTTCACGTGCTCGCTTAGCCGCCAGAACAACAAGCGTATATTTGCTATCCACTTGCTGGACGAGACTATCTAATGAAGGATGAATCATGCGTTCGACCTCCCGGACACTATTTGCCTGCCGGCAATCTCACAAACAAGCTCTTGGTTTCGCGTGATGAGGCATTTTTCAGCTTCAATGATAGCGGCAATTTTACTGACCGCCTTTGAAACCTCGTCATTGACGACAACATATTGATAATTCGAAATAAACGAGAGCTCCTGATATACGCAGCTCAGCCGTAGTTCAATCAGGTCTTGCGTTTCAGTTCCCCGCTTATGTATCCGCGATTCTAACTCATTAATCGAAGGTGGAACAATAAAGACAAACACTCCCTGAGGGATTTTATCTTTAACCTGCAGCGCGCCTTGAATATCAATTTCAAGAATGACATCGACACCATTTTGCAGTTGTTCTTTTACATACTTTATGGGCGTACCGTAAAATCGTCCGTAGACTTCAGCCCATTCCAACAGCTCATCATTGGCAACCATCGCTTTGAAATCTGTCTCAGAAACAAACCAGTAATTGACACCATTGATTTCACCAGGGCGAGGCGCACGTGTTGTAGCCGAAACTGAATAGTGCAGGTTGGGGTAATTCTGCAGCAATTCTTTGCATATTGTCCCCTTCCCGGTTCCGGAAGGTCCGGAAAGTACGACTAATATTCCCTGCCGCGCCATGTTAAGACTCCTTCTTTAAGCTGAATTTTTTATAGTTTTGTTATTCTGCCGTATCGTCACTAACATCTTTGTTGACTAATCGGTGTGCAACTGTTTCCGGCTGTACGGCCGAAAGGATAACATGATCGCTATCAGCGATAATGACTGCGCGGGTTCTGCGGCCATACGTTGCGTCAATCAGCATGCCCCGGTCACGCGCTTCCTGAATAATACGTTTGATGGGAGCCGATTCAGGACTCACGATCGAGATAATCCGGTTAGCGGAGACAATATTGCCGAAACCAATGTTGATGAGTTTGATATCCATGAACAAAACCTCCTACTTTTTTTCGAACTATATTCTACATTACTCTATGTTTTGAATCTGTTCTCTGATCTTCTCCAGTTCACTTTTCATTTCAACAACAAGGTTTGCAACGGTAAAATCATTCGCTTTGGAAGCAATCGTATTTGTCTCACGATTAATTTCCTGTAAAAGAAAGTCCAGTTTCCGGCCAACCGATTCGTCAGAAGCAATTGTGCGGTAAAACTGATCAAAATGACTGTTCAGCCGAACCAGTTCCTCAGTGAAATTGGTGCGTTCAGCAAAACAGGCAACTTCCTGAAGAACTCTGGCTTCATCCGGCTGACTTCCCAGCAAGGCAAGAGTTTCCCGCAGGCGTGCCAGCAGCCGGTCGTTATATTCGGCAATGATCTGAGGGGCCCGTTCCTCAATCATCGCAGCATGTTTAGCGATAATTTCCAGACGTTGAGACAGGTCCTTTTCGATATTAGTCCCTTCCCGGATGCGCATTTGCAGGATATTGCCAATGGCGCTGTCAAGGGAATCGGCTAATTTAGGCCAAAGCTGTTCCGCGTCTTCAATAACCTCTTCCGACTTCAGCACATCAGGATAGGCAGCAATCTGCCGCAGTGAAACATCGGCAGATAACCCCAGCACACTAGCCAACTCTCTTAATGCTTTATGGTAAGCGATTGCTAATTCTTTGTCAACCCTTAATAAGCGTTTCTTTTCGCCATACTCTTCGAGTGTAATATAAATATCAATCCGCCCGCGTGTTAAGGAATTGGCGACACGGCGCCGAATCCGGTCTTCTAATGAATTAAGATTTTTAGGCATACGGATAACAATTTCATTATAGCGATGATTAACTGCCTTGATTTCAACAGTAAAGCGATGATGGTTGTCCATAAATTCGCCGCGGCCAAAGCCGGTCATACTTTTTAACAATTGCTTACCCCTCTCTTCACTTAGAATGAAGTAAAATGAAACAGGAGGCGATATCGCTACAGAATCCTGATATCAATATCGCCAACAAATGATTCAAAAGCAGGTCCGGTCTTTAATACATGATTAGATTCTGTCTCCCAATCAATATGAAGATCACCGCCGTCCAGATGAATGACGACTTTGCGGTCAGTACGATCTGTTAAGCTGCCTGCCACCGCAGACGCACACGCTCCGGTTCCACAGGCCAAAGTAACTCCGGCTCCCCTTTCCCAAACCTTCATGATCATTTCAGAGCGGTTAATGATTTGGATAAATTCAACGTTTGTCTTCGCGGGAAATAATGGGTGAACTTCGATTTGTCTGCCAATATTCTGCCAGTCGAGGTCTTGCAATGAATCAACGAAAATGACGCAATGGGGAACGCCTGTCGATACACAGGTAGCGTAATAAGTCACATCATTAAGGGAAATGGGAATGTTGATTGCTGTAGCGTCAGGATCGCCGCTGACGGGAATCTCACCGCGTTTTAATCTGGGAACGCCCAGATCCACTTTCACCTGCGATCCGTCACCGATTAACCGGGCATGGATGATGCCGGCGATAGTCTCAATGGTTAGTTCTTTCTTAGTAGTTAATCCATACTGATGAACATAGCGGCTAAAGCAGCGGGTTGCATTGCCGCACATCTGGGCTTCGCTACCGTCAGAGTTAAATATCCGCATCCGGAAGTCCGCTTGTGTTGAAGGCAAAACCAGCACTAATCCGTCGGCTCCAATGCCGAAATGCCTGTCGCAAAGGGCTGCGGCATGCTGCTCAGGTTTTATCATGGATTCTTCAAAGCTGTTGACAATGATAAAATCGTTGCCCAATCCCTGCCATTTTGAAAACTTCATCATTAGCCTCCATAACATAAAAATATATTAATGAATTTTAACTGATGCGGGCCGCACAGTTCCCCGGGCCAGTCGGAACAGATATTTTATCAAGGACAGGAAAAATGTCCAGCCGGCAACGGTGAGCACACAGGCCCAATCAAACCCTGTTAATGGAACAGTTGCAAAGATATTGCTGAGAAACGGAACATAGATAACCGACAACTGCATAATAATTGAGGCTGTTACCGCCAACAATAAATAAGGATTTGTAAATATACCCAGTTCAAAAATCGTATAGTTTTCAGACCGGCAATCAAGCACATGGAATAGCTGACAAAATACTAAGGTGCAAAACGCCATGGTTCTTGCTAAAGCCAAATCATCACGCAGCAGATAAACACCTGCAAACACCAAAATAGTACTGAACCCGATCTGTATTCCCCGGCTCACAATTTTACGGCTGAGTCCGCGTGAAAAAATGTTTTCTTTAGGATGGCGCGGCGGGCGCCGCATGCAATTTGCCTCAGTTGGATCGACACCAAGCGCCAAGGCTGGCAGACCATCTGTCACCAGATTAATCCACAATACCTGGATCGGCAATAAGGGTAAGGGAAATCCTGCCAATGAAGCAACAAACATGGTAAGAACTTCCCCTATATTACATGATAACAGATAACGGATAAATTTGCGAATGTTGTCGTAAATTCCGCGCCCTTCTTCCACCGCGGCAACAATGGTGGCAAAATTATCGTCTGCCAGAATCATCGAAGAGGCTTCTTTGGTTACATCTGTTCCCGTATTTCCCATGGATATGCCGATATCCGCTTCCTTTACTGCCGGAGCGTCATTAACACCATCACCAGTCATGGCAACAATATGCCCATTGTGTTTAAGCGCTTTAACGATGCGAAGCTTATGCGCAGGAGAAACTCGTGCATAGACAGATACCTTAGCGGCAATTCTGTTAAACTCCTGGTCACTCATGGCATCCAGATCGCGTCCTGTCAATACCCTGTTATTAGCAGCCTGATCATACAGACGGAGCTCATTGGCGATAGCGATGGCTGTATTGGGATGGTCTCCAGTGATCATTACCGTCTTAATGCCTGCATCCCGGCAAACTTGAATTGCCTGTTTTGCTTCCGCCCGCGGCGGGTCAATCATGCCAATCAGGCCCAGGAATACCAGCTCTTGCTCGAGAATCCCGGCTGCCGGATCGGCAGCCGGAAGACGGCGATAGGCCAGCGCCAGTACCCGCAGCGCTTCTGAAGCCATTGCTTCATACATCTTTTTGATCGTTTGCAGGCTGTCTTCAGTGAGTGGCAGCTCGCGGCCATCAACAAAATAGGCACTGCACAAATCGAGGACGGTATCAGGAGCGCCTTTGCTGTATACCCATCGATTCGCTGTCTGATCCTGGTATACAACAGACATCAGGCGGCGTTCGGATTCAAACGGAATTTCATCAATCCGGTTGAGCGACTTCTCCAAGTCCTCTTGCCAAATTCCGGCTTTGGCGGCAGCAACAGCCAGAGCACCCTCTGTGGGATCGCCTTCAACTGTCCAGCAAGAAGCTTGTTTTTTTCGCCATAGACCTGTTATCGCCACATTATTGTGCTTGATGATACTATTGTTACACAGAGCCGCAGCCGTTAGGCATAATTTTAAACTTTTATCTTTTTGCGGATCAAAATCCTGCTTATTGCGTAAAAAAGTGCCTGAAATATCATAGCCTGCCCCGGTTATGTCATAGGTAGTTCCTGCTGTATATAGTTTACGTACTGTCATTTCATTTTGTGTTAAGGTACCTGTTTTATCTGAACAAATAACCGTAACACAGCCCAGGGTTTCAACAGCAGGTAATCTTCTGATGATAGCATTTTCTTTGATCATGCGCTGAACACCCAGCGTCAGGCATACGGTGACAATTGCCGGCAGTCCTTCCGGGATAGCCGCTACGGCTAAGCTAATACCGGCCATGCACATGAGAAAAATGGGTTCTCCCTTGAAAATACCGATAGCAACAACAATAGAGCAGATAGCTAAGCAGCCCCACACCAGCAATTTGCCTAAATGGTCAAGACGGCGCTGTAGTGGCGTATCTTCATCGACGACATCCTGAATCATATCGGCAATCCGGCCGACCTCAGAGTGTGGTCCGGTTGCGCAGACTACAGACTGCCCTCGCCCTCTGGTAATAATTGTTCCGGCATAAACCATATTCTTTCTGTCGCCGAGAGACGTGTCATCCATAAACTGCCGGTCACAGACTTTTCGAACCGGCAGAGATTCGCCGGTTAACGCAGCTTCCTCAATCTCCAGGTTGTTCACATTAAGCAATCTGGCATCTGCAGCCAGTTTGTCGCCGGCCTCGTGAACTAGAATATCTCCCGGCACGATCTCTCTGGCCGGGATATGCCGGATACTCCCGTCACGGATAACAGATGCCGTATGAGCAGTCAGTTGTTTTAGTGCTTTAATTGAACGTTCAGCACGGTTTTCCTGGATAAAGCCTAATATGGCGTTGATAAGGACAATAGCCAGAATCGTGATAGCGTCAACATATTCGCCTAAAAATGCCGAAATGAGAGTTGCGCAAAGCAGTACCAATACCATAAAATCCTGAAATTGGGCAAAGAAGTGCTCCCACCACGGTGTTGCCTGTTTTTCCGCCAATTCATTATACCCATACACATCCAGACGACGGGTGGCCTCCGCTGTCGATAATCCTGTTTTGACATCCGTCTTTAAGCTTTCCACTACATCGAGTAACGGCATCGCATACCAGTTTCTTTTTTCCACTCCCCACACCTCGCAAATCTGTCTGTATCTTCATCGTATTCGTTTTGGCAAGCAAATAGACCAGTAAGGGGCGGGGATGACAAGACACTGACAGCAAGTAGTGATATACTAGAGCTAGTGTCTTGATAACCTGGCCAAGACACTAGTAAACAGATTTTGCGGGGGTTTGGAATGAGTTTGGACGGATTATCACTATCATTATTGGTTTCTGAATTACATCAAACATTGTGTGGCGGCAGGATAGAAAAAATCTTTCAACCGGATGAACATAGCCTGGCCTTGTCTATTCGTGTTCCGGGAAAAACCCTTCGGCTGGTTTTATCGGCAAATCCCAAGCAGCCGCGTATGCATCTGTCATCGGCAAGTATGGAGAATCCGGAGACTCCTCCCGCTTTCTGCATGCTGTTAAGAAAACACTTGGAGGATGGCCGGATCAACTCCATTGTGCAGCATAGTTTGGACAGAACGGTCATGCTCCATATCGATGTGCGTGAAGGCGGCGGCGTGATTGCGCTCAAAACCTTAGTTGTGGAATTAATGGGCAAGCACAGCAATATCATTTTTGTCCAGAATGATATTATTCTGGACGCGGTTCGCCGGGTAGGGCCGGCGATGAGCCGATATCGCCATGTACTCCCTGGCAGACAATATTTGTTGCCTCCCGGTCAAGATAAACAGAATATCCTCATTGTTGACTCAGAGACCTTTGTGGATGGTTTAAAATCGCAAGCAGGACCAATCCAAAAGGTCATCATGCACCAAACGATCGGCCTGGGCCCGGTATCTGTTAAAGAGTTTCTCTGGCGGGCCGGAATCGGCTTGGAAACCATGACAACAGAGCTGGACGGGCTGCAATGGCAGCAATTGCAGATTGCGATTGAAGCAATTATTGCTGCTGTGGAAGCAAAGACAGCAATCCCGCATGTCTATGTTAATCAGGCCAATAAGGTTACCGGCTTTGCCGCTTTTCCATTAAGGCATTTAGCCGATACGGCTTATGAGTTTCCCAGCCTGAGTCAGGCTTGGGATTTCATTATCGGTCTGGTGCCGCAAGCGCTTCCGGAAACAGAACAACTGCAGAAATTTGTTGCCAATGAATTAAAACGCTTACAGCGGAAAAAAGAAGTTCTGTCCCTGGAGTATAATCAGGCGATTGCGGCGGACGAACTGCGCCGCAAAGCGGATATCCTTATGACGTATCTTTCGGCTATTGAGCCTGGACAAGCCAGCGTGGTTTTACAGGATATTTATGCAGATCAGCCGGATACACAGATTCAGATTGATTTGGATCCCAGGGAAACACCGGCACGCAATGCCCAAATTTATTACACTCAGTATGGCAAACAAAAACGCGCCCAACAGAGCTTGGCGGCCCAGCTTACACAAGTCCAGGCGGAAAACGACTATTTAGAGAGTGTGCAGTTGATGCTGGAGCATACACAAACACAGCAGGAAGTGCGGGAAATCAGAGAAGAGCTGATTGCCGAAGGCTATCTGGCCAAAACAGGAAAACGCAAACCGGAGCCGGTATCAGCTCCGCTAACCATTGTACTGGCTGATGGCAGTACAGTTATTATCGGAAAGAATAACCGGCAAAATGATCTGGTTACATTTAAGCTGGCCCGTCCTAATGATTTTTGGTTTCATACCAAAGATATACCCGGCTCACATGTTATTCTGCGTTCACTGGGCGAACCGGGCGATATGGCCATACAGACCGCAGCCATGATCGCAGCCTACTTCAGCAAAGCCCGCCAGTCATCCCGTGTACCTGTTGATTATACATTGCGCCGGCATGTGAAAAAACCGAACGGAGCAAAGCCCGGTTTTGTGATCTATGACAAACAAAACACATTGTTCGTCACGCCGGAAGAGAAAATAGTTGCCGAATTGTTACAGGCAAAGGGCAATAAAACGGAAAAAAAATAAGGACCATGCGGTCCTTATTTTTTAGTTAAATTCCTGTAACACCACTTGCTCCGCGGCATCTACTGATGAAATCTGTACACTGACTACCTCTCGCTTCGATGTCGGAACATTTTTCCCCACATAGTCTGCTCGAATCGGCAGTTCACGATGTCCGCGATCAATTAAAACAGCGAGTTGAATAACAGTAGGCCTGCCAAGATCAACTAAAGCGTCCATCGCTGCCCGGACAGTTCTTCCGGTAAATAGCACATCATCAATTAAAATAATTTTCCTATTATCTAAAGCAAACGGCAATTTTGTTTCATGAACAATGGGCTGATGGCTTAGTGTTGACAAATCATCGCGATAGAGAGTGATATCAAGCACGCCGACAGGCGGCTTTTTTCCTTCAATCTGCTCAATGATTTCCGCCAATCTCATGGCTAAAGGAACTCCGCGGGTACGAATACCAACAAGCGCGATATCTTGTACTCCCTTGTTCTTTTCAATGATTTCATGGGCAATACGGGTCAGAGCGCGTTGAATTCCTTTGGCATCCATTAATAGTGTTTTATCAACTAATTTATTCACCAAATCACCTTCCGTTCCGGCCGCGTAAGACCGATAATATATCAAGCATATCTTGAGGCATGTTAGCGGAAAAAACAAGCCGTTTGCCTGTCGTGGGGTGAAAAAAGCTTAATTCCGCGGAATGTAAGGCCTGACCCTGAATGCGAAAATGCGGATGCTTCGGACCGTATTTAGGATCGCCTACCACCGGGTGCTTAATATAAGCCATATGTACCCGGATTTGATGCGTTCTGCCGGTCTCCAGTCTACATGACAAAAAAGTATAGTCGATAAAACGCTCCAGGACGGTAAAATGAGTGACAGCATGCTTGCTGTTTGTATAGATGACCGCCATTTGTTTTCTGTCAGTCGCATGGCGGCCGATGGGAGCATCAACAGTCCCCTGATTTTCTGTTACGTTACCGTGTACAATGGCATAATAGGTTCTGCCGGCTCTGCGTGTTTGAATTTGTTCAGCTAAACATAAGTGGGCTTTATCATTTTTGGCTACCACCATGACGCCTGAGGTATCTTTATCCAGGCGATGAACAATACCCGGCCTGGTTACTCCATTAATGCCTGACAAGTCAGTGCAGCGGCCAAGCAAGGCATTGACTAACGTGCCGGATACATTTCCCGCCGCCGGGTGTACGACCATATTGCGTGGTTTATTTACCACAATCACATCACTATCTTCATAAATGATATCTAATTCGATATTTTCAGGCTGAGCAACAGGCGGCTGAGCAACAGGAACAAGAACCTGCAGGTTATCTCCGGGACGCACTTTATAGTTTGATTTCCCCGGGCGTCCATTGACCGTGACTTGACCGTCGCTAATGAGCTTTTGGACATGCGAACGTGAAAGCTCAGAGAGCTGACCGGTTATAAATACATCTAAACGTTGATTTTCATCCGCAGAGTCAATATGGAATAGAAATGTTTGTTCACTCATGCTGCTCTTCCTTTTGCTGAAACCGAAGAATGGAGAAAATAATCATGCCGACACCGCTGACAATCGCAATATCCGCGATATTAAAGACTGGCCAAATACGAAAGTCAAAGAAATCAATCACATAACCGGTTTTGACGCGGTCAATCACATTGCCGATGGCCCCACCCACTTGTAACCCGATACCAATTCGCAGCAACAAATGGCCTGGCGGAATTCGCGGATAAAAATAGGCTACTGCCGCTACTAACAGTAAAGCAACAATAATGAAAAAAGCAGTTTGATGCTCCAACATACCGAAGGCGGCTCCGGGATTCAGCACATATGTCAGGTGAAATACATTCTCGATCACCGGAATACTCATGCCTAAATGCATATTAGACTCAACATAATATTTTGACCATTGATCGAAGAACACAACAACAGCTGCTAATAGTAATATAGGCACGGCAGTTCTCTCCTAGGTATTCGCATTTTTGAACAAACGATATTATCTGGATATCCAAGCATTTTAATTTTAGATAGTACTATCATACCGAATTTTAGACGAACCGTAAAGAGGCCCTCTGTACGATAAAAATTCAGGCTGTCGATACAGATCGGGCTGACTGGCATCTCGACCTGTATCGGCAGCCTGAATACATACTTAAAGTCCAGTGTACCACTGGACTTTAAGTATGTACCACATATTTTATGCAGATGGATTGCTTTATTCGCCAGGGCTAATGGCACCCACCGGACAAACCGCAGCACAGGACCCACAGTCGATACAGTTTTCATCAATTATGTATTGAGAATCTCCTTCAGAAATGGCGCCCACCGGGCAAACAGATGCACATGCGCCACATTTAATACATTCACTGCTGATCTTATACATCGACGGTCACCTCCTCTCCTTCTCTTTATGTTATATTATATCACAATAATTTGTCGGCAAATAGTAAAGATGCTCATGAAGTGTCCTTATTGAAAAAAAATAATCTTTCTAATGCTTCCCGGTAATAATAAGCGGTTAATCCTGCGATGATCAGTAAAACGGTGATTAAAACAGTAGCCAATAGATTTTCAACTAAGTTTTGGCCTAGTATCGAATACAAAATAATGGCCGGTGATTGTCCTAAACCGGTACCAAAGATAAATTGGCCCAGAGAGATTTTAGTCAATCCGGCCCCATAACTGACAACCTTAAACGGAACAACCGGAGTAAGCCGTGTTATAAACACGGCAATAATACCGTGTTTAAGAAAAAAGGCATCAAAGAGATCCAGATGCTGTGGTCTAATGATCTTCTCGACCAGAGGCCGTCCATACCAGCGCGCCAGACCAAAATCCAGAGTGGCTCCCAACAAAGCTCCCAGCCACGAATAGAATGCGCCCCATTGCCAGCCAAAAATCCATGCAATGGTTATCGTAATCGCTAATCCCGGAACCAGGGGAAACAGTGATTGCAGCACCATCAGCAATATACTGGTAATTGGTGCCCATACCCCATAGGAAAGAATAAAAAACCGTAATCCTGCGAAATCACGGGATTTCAGATAGCTGATTCCCTGATCGACAAAGATATTGACACAAGGCAACTTCTGATAAGCCAAAACGATAAGGACGAGAACCGTCAGGCGCAAAAGATATGTTATTATGCCAGATGTCATAACTCTACTCTCCGCAAGCACACATTTTAATCGGTTGCTGTTATCTCAGTATATCGTATTGTATTATACTGGTTCCTGCTTTTCGCCAAAAGTCCTGCTTAATCGGAATAATGTTTACGTTTTCGATTGGGGGTGTGAAATGAATCATGTGATCCATCCAGATGTGCCGGTATTTTATCAGCCGGGTCGACAATCCCCACCTGTTCATGAGGATCAATATTTAAGTCTGAAAAGTCATGCGAACCTGGCAAATCTTGCGGTGAATCGGAACTGCCAAATGTCAAAACAGCCTGCAAACTGTCTTCACCATCAAAACCGACGGGTTGTTCAGCAGCATGATCCTGAAAGGTCCGGACAAACGGATTTTGCAAAGAATATTCTTCAATCGGGCGCCTGACGGTATCCGTTGCATCTGCCTGCTGTTGGCAGCTTACACAGGTTACCGCCCAAGGCAGTGCAGCTAGCCGGTCATCCGGGATGGCTGCATGGCAGATATCACATATACCATAGCTTCCGGCGTTAATTTTGGCTAAAGCACGGTCAATATCGGCAATCAGAGCGTTTTCATTGTCGCATAGCGCGATATCTTTACCGCGTTCAAACACTTCACTGCCAAGATCGGCGGGATGATTGTCATAGGCCGATAATTCGCCGGTACTTTCGCCTAGTGCTTGATGGATGCCGGTCTCCTCGATTTTATCGATCATGCCGGTAAGCTTTTGTTTTTCCTCCTGGAGACGCTTCTCCACGCTTTTTAGCTTATCTCTATCCATATAGACTCCCCCTGATCAATTCGTTTGCTGTTCTTCTTCTACTGAAATATGGTTGGAACTGATGGCTGCAGATTATCCCTGCGCGGCTGTTAAAAGGTACCGCCATTTTTCATTTCAACAATCCGGACAATTTCTGCAATAAAGTCGCCGATGCCCGGGATATTGAGGAGAATTAGTCTGCGCAGCAGTTCAATCAATAAGGCAAAGACAATGGTGGCGCCGACAGCGATGCCGAATCCGCGCGCTAAACCGGCGATAAAATTGAGAAACAGTATGCGCCGCGGCTTGTGCATCAGCTCTACATATTCGGCGATACGTATTTTTTCCAGGTGATCGACCAACCTTTGCAGATGGGTTGTCAGTATCCCCATCCCGCCTATTTTTCGCATGCAATCAATCCCTTGCCAGTTATCCGACTGAAGCCATCTGAAACAGTCTTACTTATTATCCCCGGATTGAAATAAAAAAAACGAGCTGACAATAGTTTGTCAGCTCGCCGGCTCAGCTCTAAAGAGTTTTTACAACCGCCGCGCAGCGCGGGCATAGTGTATCATGCAGCGGGTCACTGCCAATCGCTTCATCAAATATCCAGCAGCGTTCGCACTTTTTACCGGCTGCAGCCGTAATAACAGTTGCCATCTGCAGGCCTTGGGCGTGTACGGCATCAGCAGGCGCTTGCTCGAGGCCAGAATGGATAGAAACTTCAGAAACAATCAAGATTGCTGCCAGTTCATTTGCTATTTCGCTAAGCTGTTCCCATTCCTGGCCGTCCGCATAGATATCAACCTTAGCATCTAAGGAATGGCCAATCACTTTATTTCTGCGGGCTGCTTCCAATACTTTGGTCAATTCTCCGCGCAATGCCAGAATGCCTGTCCATTTTTCATCTAATGCGGCATCCAAATATTGCGGTTTTGGCTCAGGCCATTTGGCCAGGTGTACGCTTTCAGGCGAGGTCGCGGTTTTCGGCATGTATTGCCAGACTTCCTCAGCAGTAAAGGTCAGCACCGGCGCTATCATTGGCACCAGAGTGGTTAATATTTCGTATATTGCCGTCTGTGCCGCCAAACGAGCTTGTGAAGTTGCCGGGGAAGAATACAAACGATCTTTGAGGATATCCAGATAAATCGCACTTAGATCGACAGCACAGAAATTATGGACAGCATGAAATAGTTGGTGATACTCATAATCTTCGTAGGCTTTTTCCACTTTTCTCTTAAGCTGCTCTAACCGCAATAACGCCCAACGATCAATTTCTTCCAGTTGATCATATGGCAGACAATCCGTTTCCGGCTGAAAATCGTATAAATTGCCCAGAATGTAACGGAATGTATTACGGATTTTACGATAGACTTCAGACATCTGTTTCAAGATATCCTTCGAAATGCGGATATCAGCTTTATAATCTGATGAAGAGACCCATAACCGCAAGATATCTGCGCCATATTGCTCAATAACCTCTTGCGGAAAGATTGTATTGCCAATCGATTTGGACATTTTACGGCCTTCGCCGTCAACAACGAAACCATGAGTTAATACGGCTTTATAAGGAGCTTGCGCCCGCGTGGCCACAGATGTCAGCAGTGATGACTGGAACCAGCCGCGGTGTTGGTCACTGCCTTCCAAATACAGGTCGGCAGGCCAGCTGAGTTCAGCCCGTTGTTCCAAAACCGCCGCATGACTGGAACCGCTGTCAAACCATACGTCCATAATGTCTGTTTCCTTGCGGAACGATGAATCGCCGCAATGCGGGCAGAGAAAATCTTTTGGCAGGATTTCTTCTGCCGTTCTGGCCCACCACGCGTCTGAACCTTCAGCGCGGAATCGCTCGGCGACAGCTTTAATGCTGTCATCGGTAATGATGTGTTCCTGACAGGAATTGCAGTAAAAGATCGGAATCGGAACGCCCCAAACCCGTTGGCGCGAAATGCACCAATCCTGGCGATCTGCCACCATGTTGCGTATACGGTCTTCACCCCAGGTGGGAATCCATTGCACCTCGCCGATGGCTTTTAAGGCTGCATCACGGAATCCGTCAACCGAAGCAAACCATTGTTCGGTTGAACGGTAAATAATCGGGTTTTTGCAGCGCCAGCAATGGGCATATTGATGCTTGAGCGAGCCCTTGCCCAATAACATGCCGTTTGCGGCTAATTCTTTGATCACCGGTACATTGGCATCCTCGACAAACAACCCTTGGAATTTTCCGCCTTCAGCGGTAAAACGGCCGGCATGATCAACCGGATTGATTACCGGCAACTGATATTTTTGACCTGCCTCAAAGTCTTCTTGACCATGGCCAGGCGCCGTATGTACACAGCCTGTGCCAGCTTCCAGCGTTACATGATCGCCTAAAATGACGACAGATTTACGATCGATGAATGGATGGGTAAAAACAACGCCTTCCAGTTCCTGTCCCTTTTGGGCATGTAAAATAGTATATTCTCCTAACTTACATGCACTCATCACCGAGTCAATCAGTTCAGTGGCCAGCAGATAGATTTCACCGTTTGACGCTTTAACCCAGGAATATTCCAATTCCGCATTGAGTGCAATGGCCACATTCGCAGGCATTGTCCATGGTGTTGTTGTCCAAATGACAGCAAAAACAGGCTGCTCTTTCAGGTTGCCGGGCAGCTTGCCCTGATCATCGGCAAGCGGAAATTTGACAAAGATGGCATGGGACTTTTTCTCTGCGTATTCGATTTCCGCTTCGGCTAATGCTGTTTCGCAAGACGGGCACCAATAAACTGATTTCAGCCCTTTGTAAATATAGCCTTTCTTGGCCATTTCGCCAAAGACTTCAATTTGCTTGGCTTCATACTCCGGATAAAGCGTAACATAGGGATGCTCCCAGTCGCCGCTGACTCCCAGCCGTTTAAAATCCTCGCGCTGCAGGTCTAAGCACTTTAACGCATATTCCTTACACTCACGGCGTAAATCGAGCGGGTTCAGCTCATGACGATTCAGACCCAGAATTTTAATTGCCGCATGTTCAATCGGCAGGCCATGAGTATCCCATCCGGGAACATACGGAGCATCATAGCCGCGTAATGATTTATATTTTATAATGATGTCTTTAAGAATTTTATTCAGTGCGGTGCCAATATGTATATTGCCATTTGCGTAAGGCGGTCCGTCATGCAAAACAAACTTTGGTTTTCCTTTGCTTGCTTGCATCTTTTTCTCGTAAATTCGTTCATTTTTCCAGAATTCGAGAAGCGATGGCTCGCGTTCGGGCAACCCGGCTCGCATAGGAAACTCTGTTTGCGGCAAATTCAATGTTTTACTATAATCCAAGAATAGCACCTCCAAAAAATACGTCCCTCACGCAAAAAAGTGTGAGGGGACGGCCAATCAACATTGCGCATTAATTTATTATACTGAGTTCGGTCGACATAGTCAATTTTTGTCTTCGTTTACTTGCAGAGACGCAGTAAATTGGTCGACAGAAATACCCAGGATTTTAATTGCTTTCGTACGGCTTTTTTGCCCGGATACCAAAAGCAACCTGTTCTTCGGTATATGCAGCACTTCGGAAAGTAAAGCCAGGCATGCCTGATTAGCGGCGCCATCAACCGGCGGCGCATTCAGATAGACTTTAATGTTGCCGGTTGCGTCTTGCACTATGCGGTTACGGCTTGACCGTGGTTGCACCCGGATCGATATAACGATCCCCTCCGGCAGCTCCGTAATGCTCAACTACGCTTCCTCATCTTCAGATACATTCAGCATATCAAGCTGCGCCTGGAGTAATGTGCGCATACGGCTGCGATAAATATGGGTTTGACGCTGCATATCCTCATATTCGGTTGTCAATTTACGCGCCTTGTTTCTGGCTTCATCAATGATACGGGAAGCAGTTACTTCAGCTTCTTTGATCATCAGCTCAGCCTCTTTCTTTGCGTTCAGCTTAACCTCTTCAGCCGTTTCCTGGGCGACGACCAGAGTATTGTTCAAAGTGGTTTCAAGGTTTTGGTAATGTTCTAATTTACCAGTAAGACGCTCGAGGGTTTCTTTTAATTCAATATTTTCACGATACAGTTTTTCGTAGTCTTTAATCACTTTATCAAGAAACTGATCAACGTCTTCTTCGTTATAACCACGAAAACCTTTTTTGAATTCCTTGTTGTGAATATCCAGGGGTGTAAGCATGTCAAACCCTCCCACGAATTTATGCTCAACTGGCAGCACTACAGAAATCGTTTTAATATTACGCTGATGCGCCCCTTTTTTGTTTGACCGACAATTTCACTGATCTCTACGCGGCCTCTGCCACGCATCGAGATAATATCACCTTGCTTAATGGTTTGTGAGCTGCTTTTTGCTTCCTGCCAGTTAACTTTTACCTTGTCTAACGCAATGTCACCAGCCATTTTACTTCTGGAAACACCAAATCCGGCTGCAGCGATGACATCCAGGCGCATAGAAGCAACGGTTGTCCGAATCTCTTTCATCCGTTCTTCTTTCGCAACCAGGTCTTCAACAGGCAAGAGGCTTGCGGTTGCCGGTGCGCTGCCGATTTTAATCACATTCTGCAATACAAATGGAATCATTGGTGCGTCAAGAATAACCTGACAGCCATCAGGCAACATGATAATATCGCCAAGGGTTTCCCGTTTTAATCCCAGCCCCATCAGAGAGCCTAAAACATCCCGATGGGATAACTGATAATAACGGGGATCGAATTCTATACGGATGGCTCCGATCCCGTAATCGATATCACCCGGATACTCTTCATCAGCAAACGCTATCTTTACCCGTTCAGCCGTTGCATAACCGCCGTTGACGGTCAACTGGAGACGGCTAAAATGGGCGGCAATCGTTTCTGCAATCGTATAACCATATGGATCGAGGAATTCTGAGACTTTGTATTTGCGATACCGTAAAGCAGATTCGGCTGTATCCAGTAATTTTGCCGCCAAGTCGGCGTCTCCGCTCGCGCGGTAATAGCGGATAATTTTTTCGCGTTCATTAGCCATTTTTGTTCATCTCCGCCGCCCGGTTACTCGCCTCCATGACAGCATCACTTAAAGCGGCTCGCAGACCTTTTTGTTCCAATACATGAATGCCGGCAATTGTCGTTCCTGCAGGTGATGTAACCATGTCGCGCAGTTTAGCCGGATGCTCGCCTGTCTCCAGTACCATTTTCGCCGCTCCCAGCAAAGACTGGGCGGCAAGCAGGATCGCGGTCTGGCGATTAAAGCCTACCCTGACACCTGCGTCGGCCAGAGCATCAATAATAACAAAACCATATCCGGGACCGCTCCCGGATAAGCCGGTTATTCCATCCATCAAATCTTCACCAACAATAACAGCCTTGCCAACCGACTCGAATAATGTAATAGCCATCTGCCCGTCTGCTGAAGTCGCGAGACTACCCAGGCTAATGCCCGACATACCGGCGCCAACCGCCACGGCTGTATTTGGCATCACGCGAAGCACGCGAATTCCCGGCAGCTTTTCCTCCAGACGGCTGAGAGAAACTCCTGCCGCAATCGAGATAACTAATGTTTTCTGATTAACGGTTGCTGCAATTTCATTCAGTATCTTTCCGATAATTTGTGGCTTAACCGCTAAAACGAGAATATCGGACTGTTTGACCAGAGCGGTATTATCTTGTGTCACTCTCACCTTATACTGATCGGAGAGATATTGAAGACGTTGTTCAGAAATGTCACTCAGGATGCATTGTGAAGAGGCCAGCAGCCCGGTTTCCAGAAAGCCTTTAAGCATAGCTTCGGCCATGGAACCAGCCCCGATGAAGCCTATCTGTTTTTGTTTCAGCATGAAAGCCTCCTCATGAATTGACTACTTATTAATCCAGGATAATACCGATTTATCCGCCCCATCTTCACGTCCGGCATAAGCGATATCCACATTACTCGGCACGCAAAAGAAAATATTGTTGCCGATTTTTTGAATATTACCGCTTAATGCGTATGTTGTCCCGCTGATAAAATCCACCATTCGCTTTGCCACATCTTTGTCTGTAGTCTCAAAGTTAACAACAACCGGCTTGCGATTTTTCAGGTGATCCGCGATTTGTTGCGCATCGTCAAACGAATAGGGTTCAACGACAATGACTTTGATCGGTTTCTGTGAATTAGACAAGTTGACAAGATTGTTTTTCCTCGAAGCTTTTGCTTCCGGTTCATCCTGTTTGAATTGATCATCGTCTGTTTCAACAGGTTCAATTATTCCTAATGTTCCCCAGACTTTTTCCATTAATTTCATGATAATATGATACCTCCTTAGTATCTCAATGGCGTTTTCCAAATATACCTGTGCCGATTCGGATTAGGTTAGCCCCTTCTTCAATGGCAATGGGGTAGTCATTCGTCATCCCCATAGAAAGCCATTCCAGTTTAGCATTCGGAAGCTGTAATGACTTGATTTCCTGAAACAAGTAAAATAACTCCCGAGAGATTGGCCTGGTTTCCTCCATGTCCTCAACCAGCGGCGCGATGGTCATACAGCCGCAAAGACGAATATTATGGAGTGATGTCAAAAAGCGTGCCATTTGAATGGCTTGTCCAGGCGGCAAGCCAAATTTAGTATCCTCGCCAGACACATTGATCTGCATGAGGACATCCTGGCATTTATTGAGCTTGGAAGCTGCATTGTCGATTTCAATCGCCAATGCTTGACGATCAACGGAATGAATTAAATGACAAAACGGAATGATTTGTTTTACTTTATTGGTCTGTAAGTGCCCGATAAAATGCCATTCGGTCATGTCTTTGATATCTGCATATTTTTTTACAGCTTCTTGCACACGGTTTTCAGCGATGGCAGTAATTCCAGCCTCCAACGCAGCTCGAACCGCAGATGATTCCTGATTCTTGGTAACAGCTAACACTTTGACGCCAGGAAGCTGTGAAAAATAATCCCTGCGAGCGTTAGACAGTGTATGTACTTTTTGCAGAAGCTCGGCTGTTGTCTGTTGAATGGACATAGCAATACCTCCATCATATAGACTATTCGCTGATGAACATAATTTTCCTCTTCTTAACCTATCTGGAATCAAAAAAAAACGGGAAAATGACTGGAGTCCCGTACTTTTTAACAACACGGCAGCCATAAAGAGAAGCTGCCTTATTGATCAGGCAGCTTCTCAGGCCGTCGATAAAGGCCAAGCGACGCGCTAGTGTCGAACGGCGCCAGGAGGCGGCATGGCGTTTCGGCCGCTGTTAGCCGCTTATTTAACCAGTTGTGAGGCAAATACGAGACGAACCCCTGCTGCTTCAATTTCAGGCAGCATCTCACGCAGAGCGATTACGGTTGTTGGTCTGGCATGTCCAATCACAATCAGCTCTCCATGCTTTAGCGCCAGACGGACCGCTTGCCGTAATTGCGTTTTGATCATATCAATATCCGGATCATTATCGATGAATAAATCATTTGCCGCTGTGGGGATATTGGCTCGCTTGGCGGCGGCAGCGGCAACAGACACAGCCGTAGTCCGGCTATCGACAAAGAAGAGTTTGTGCGGTTTGATGGCTGCCATAACAGAACGCATGACTTTAGGATCTGCTGTCGCTTTTGAACCTTGATGATTGTTGATGCCAAGTGCGCCGGGCACTGTGGCCAGCGCTTTTTCAATCGCTTCTTTTATTTGTTTATCATTCATTGCCGCTGAAATAACGACAGGTTCCTTACCGTTGGCTGCCAGCGGCTCCATCGGCATATGCAGCATGACCTGATGCTTGCTGCTTAAGGCGTTAGCGGCCGCTTCATTGCTGTACGGACGGTAGGGTAAAACCGAAAAGGTTAGCGGCTGCTTAATGCCGGCAAATTCGCCGATAGGCTCTTTGGCATAACCGAAATCATCAATAATGATCGCTAATTTTGCTTTTGCCTGCTGGCGGCTTGCTTCAGTGATAAATATTTTGTCTGAAATGATGGTTACAACATCTTGCTCCAACTGTTCTTGCAGCCCGATATCTAAACGCTTTGCCTTTATGCCTTGGAAAACATCATCTTGGATAGCTAATATTTTCCCGTTTTTAGGGGCTAGCGCAGTTTGCAATGCGTTAATCAATGCATCGGCAGATAGTTCTGCCGGTTTTTCTACCAGCAAGTGGCGGGAGTGCCAACGGATTTCGCCTTCTGTTTGGACCCGTGGGACTTTATGCTCCTTCGCTTCTATCTGTTTGCTGATGATTTGCTGTTTAGCAAGCACTGCATCGACAGCGGCATGCAAATCCATGCAGGCAGCAGTGTAATCAACGATAGTTCCCGCACCGGTCTTGTCCAGTTGGTAAGGCTGCTGCGGCGGCTCCGGTTGTTTTGGCTCAGTACCCCAAACGGCAAGTGCAGCAATGATGAGAACCAGGATTGCGATCAACCGCCAGGGTCTTTTCTTTTTTCTGCTCATACAGTCCCCTCATTCATCCTTAAAGTTGTATAACCGCTCCCAACCGTCCGGTCGTACCTTGCTCAGCCCTATGGGAATAATATAATTCAGTGTTACAGGCAGTGCAAATTCCACTGCTCACAATATTTTCCTCACTGGCTCCCGCATCCAGCAGCTGGCGGCGATTGACTGCCCAAAGATCCAACAGCCAGCGGTCGCCCTTAGGCAGGACAAACGTAGACCAATTATTGGTAAACTCTTGCTGCAATCTGCCGATTACCGTATCATCAACTTCGTAGCAGCACTGACCAATCGAAGGGCCAATCCCGATCAGGCAATCCTTGGGATTGACATGAAATTCCTGCTGCAGCTTGAGCAGCGTGTTTGCCGCGATGCGAGAGACAGTCCCCTTCCAACCGGAGTGGCTGATAGCCACGACACGGCGGACCGGGTCAAAAAACAGGACAGGTACACAATCGGCAAAGAACAGCATCAAAGGAATGCCAGGCTCAGCCGTAATCAGCGCATCTGTTGCCGGTAATGCCTGTGAATAGTCTGACATGCCTGCACCCTTATCGGCAGCATCTACAACCCGGATCGTTGTTCCATGTACCTGCTGTGCGGTAACTGCCGAGTCAGGATTTAGGCCGACAGCGGCAGCGAATACCCGGCGATTACTTACCACTTTATCCGGGTTATCGCCGGTATGAAGTCCCAGATTCAGCGAATGAAACGGAGCGTCACTATGACCACGCAGGCGTGTCGACATGCCATGTGCCAACCCATGAGCCGCAAAATGCGTAAAAATCCCATACCAAATGCCATTGTCGGCATAACGCAGAACAAATTGATTATGCATATCTGCTCTCCTTACACGCTAACGGCAGACTCCGCAGCGTTGACAATTAGTAAAGCAAGGCGATGTATACTCTTCTTCCAAAGCGGCTTGATGCTCGTATTTTAAATAATCGGGATGAATGCCGATTTGATAGCGATGCCATGGAAACACTTCGTCATGGCTTCGCTGACGGTATAAATACAGCGTATCGTCCACTGCCGCTTGCTTCATCGCCTGCTTCCAATATTTCCGGCCGCCTAATGCCTGTGCCAAAGCCAGTACTTTTGACAGTTGCCGATCGCCTCTGGCAAGTACCGCTTGAATGTAGGCTTCTTTCGGCGATTCAGCAATAACCTCGATTCCTCTCTGCCCTTTAAGTAAGGCTTGAATCAGCGATAAACGGGCGGTAACAGCAGCGGCATCACACATCGGATTCCACTGAAACGGAGTAAACGGCTTCGGCACAAACGGATTCACACTGATTGTCAGCTTTCCCCTGCTGCCAAGCGTCTCCATCTGCCGTTTGGTTTTCTTAGCCATTTCGGCAATGGCAACAATATCCGCTTCTGTTTCTGTTGGCAAGCCGATCATGATGTAAAAGCGAACATGAATAATACCGGCTTTGATCGCCAGGGCAACAGCGGTTTCGATTGATTCATCGCTAATCGTTTTATTGATAACGCGGCGCAGCCGTTCGCTTCCGGCTTCAGGCGCTAATGTAATCGTTTTGTGACCACTGGCGGCTAACGAAGCCACCAATGTTTCAGTCAAAGAATCTGCCCGCAGCGATGCGACAGACATGGACAAGCCTTTATCGGCAATATAAGCGCACAGGGCATCAATATCAGGATAATCGGAGATAGCGGCTCCCATGAGGCCTACTCTGGCATGCCGGAATTCGGCAGCATCCACGCCTTTTTTCACTGTCGCCAGTGAACGTGTGCGCGGACGGCGGAAACAATATCCGGCCATGCAAAAGCGGCAGTGCCGTCCGCAGCCCCGGGCGACTTCGACAAGGTACATATTGCTGAATTCAGTGTTAGCGGTACTAATAACAGTTTCTCCCGGGTATGAGTCCAGATTGGTGATCCAGCGGCGGACAATCTGCTCAGGCGCCGGATCCCTCAGAATGCTGCCGGTAACGATTCCTTGTTCATTATACTCATGCTGATACAGTCCGGGAATGTATAATCCGGGAATTTTCGCAAACGCTGTTAAAATTTCCTGCCTGGTGGCGCATTGTTGGCGCTCCTGATAGTATACGTCCAGCAGCTCATGGATGACCTCTTCGCCTTCACCGACAACACAGACATCGATAAATTCGGCTAAGGGTTCCGGATTAAAGGTTGCGCAAGGACCGCCGATAATAATGATCGGATCACTGTCAGTTCTGTCACTGGCCCGAAGCGGGACACGCCCGAGAGCAAGCATATCAAGCAGATGAAAATAATCCATTTCAAATGAAACGGCAAAGCCAATCAAAGGAAAGCCGGACAGTGGACGCTGTGTTTCCAGGCTCAGCAATGGCGTGTTGGTTCGTTTATATCCTTTTAACTGCTCACTGTCAGGCAGAAAAAACCGTTCACAGGCGGTATCTGAACGCAAGTTAATTTGTTGATAGATAATTTGCATTCCCAGATTAGACATTCCGACATGGTAATTGTTCGGATAGGCCAGCGCAAACGGCTGCCTGGCTCCGGGGGCATGAACAATAGTCCCCTGCTCGGCAGCTACAAGGCTTTGCAGATGCTTAATAATATTCCATGACATTCATGAATCACAACCCTGTTTCTTTAGAAATAACAGCTCACAACTATTGTGAGCTGTTCCGGATAAAATAAAACATGACAAACTAACACATTATATAGAGTATTTAAGATATGGGTCCTGCCAGAGCACTACTTGACCGGCGGATAATGATTGCGGCACATCAATCAATCGTTGATTCCGGGATCCGCGAAATGCTAATCGCAAATCACGTTCTTCTTTCTTGTACGGACCATCGATTAAAATATCGGTTTGCTGTAATAGAGCGGCAATCGCCGGATCCGTTGCCGATTGCGCCAGCAGAGCTTCATAGACGAACCCTGTGTATGTGACGATATCCAAGCCCAGACGTCTGACTGCATGCGCTATATTTGCCAAAACCTCAGCCTGCAGAAAGGGTTCCCCGCCGGAAAATGTAACTCCGCGAATCAACCGAGCTTGCTCAATCATGGCAATGATTGCCGTGCTGTCCATTAATTTGCCGCCCTCAGGGTCATGTGTTTCGGGGTTATGGCAATCAGGACAATGATGCGGACAGCCTTGCGTAAAGATAACCAGACGCATGCCCGGACCGTCAACAACACTTTCCCGTGTAATTCCGGCTATTCTAAGTTCCATAAATAATTCCTCTTGTTGGCTCAAAGACAGTCATCCTCTGATTTTATTTTTAGTATGCTACCGGTTTGCTCCAGCTTTCGGTGCCCGGGTAACTTTACGCACCCGCCGGATACTGGCGACACCACATCCCGGGCAGGTATCGCTATCAATAACACCAAGATAACCGCACGAATCGCAGAAATCAATCGGGAAGTTGATGCCGGCATAGCCAATATCGCATTTTTGCATTTGATGTAAAATATCTTCGACTGCGCTGAGGTTGTTGATCGGTGGTGAGCTAAATTCGATATAGCTGATATGACCGGCATTGGCATATTTATGATAGATGCCTTCTATCTTCATCTTATCAAAAATGCTAATCGGATAATCGACCGGCACATGGAAGGAGTTTGTGTAAAACTCCTTATCGGTTACACCTGGAATCAGGGAATACTCTTTTCTGTCTAATTTAACGAAGCGCCCGGACAGCCCCTCTGCCGGGGTGGCCAAAAGCGTATAGTTTAAATTATATTTCTCGGAAATCCGGTCGGTCTTGTCACGCATGAAAGCAACAATTTCCTCACCGAGAATTTGTGAATCCTCACTTTCGCCATGATGCGATCCGGTCAACGCCACCAGTGTTTCCGCGAGTCCGATAAACCCGACTGAGAGTGTGCCGTGCTTGATGGCCTCCTCAATACAATCATCCGGAGCCAGTTTCTCCGAATCAAGATACAGGCCTTGTCCCATGAGAAACGGCATATCTTTTACTTTTAATTTGGCTTGAATCTGGTACCGGTGATACAACTGCTCACAGGCTAAGTCAATCATTGCTGACAAGCTTTCATAAAACTTCATTAAATCCCGCTCTGCTTTTATCGCTAAGCGCGGTAAGTTGATGGTGGTAAAGCTCAAATTGCCTCTGCCGTCAGTGACGGCAGGTCCGCGCCGGTTCGCCATGACTCTGGTCCGGCAGCCCATGTAACTGATCTGGTCATCGTACGGGGCATTAAAGGATGAATCCATAAAACTGAATGTAGGGTTCATGCGTTGCGAAGCAACCTGGATAGCCAGTTGGAATAAGTCATAATTGGGATCACCGGGATCAAAATTTACGCCTTTTTTGAGCCGGAAAATAATATTGGGGAAGATTGGATTCTCCCCATGGCCTAATCCTTTCTCATAAGCAAGCAGGAGGTTACGGGTTATGGAGCGGGCTTCCGGGCTTGTTTCGGTGCCAATATTCAAGCTGGAAAAGGGAACCTGCGCGCCGGCACGTGAGTGCATGCTATTTAAATTATAGATGAGAGCTTCCATCGCTTGATATACCTCATCCTCTGAGGCGCCACTCATAAATGGTGTCATATCGCGATCAAAAAAAGCAAAAGACTGACCGCCATGCATATCATTCTGAGAGCTTTGGAGGATGATGGCGGCTAATGCGGTTGCGGAAGCTGGCCGTTTCGGCGGTCTGATAAAACCATGACCGTTCGAAAAGCCCTGCGCCAGCAGACGGCCTAATGGGATCTGCACACAGGTCAAGGTTTTTGCGTAAAAATCAAGATCATGAATATGAATATCTCCACGGCGATGCGCTAAAGACATCGATTCCGGAATCAAGCGATTAAGATAATAGGCTTTGCTGGCGGCACTGGCGATTTGCAGCATCTTGGCTGACGGGGAATTAGAGACATTGGCGTTTTCGCGGCTGGTTTCAACCAGAATTTCCTCCACGGCATCCATCAAATCTGAACGGCCTTCACGGATGCGTGTGCGTTGATTGCGATAAAGGATGTATGCCTTTGCTGTTTTTGCATGCCCTTTATCGATTAAAATTTTCTCGACAGTATCCTGGACATCTTCGACAGTAAATACGCCGCCGTTATATTTTTGCTTTAAATAGCGCAAAACATCCAGCGTCAGTTCCATAGCCAGCTGCTTGTCCGCACCGCCCACTGATTTGGCAGCCTTAAAAATGGCTTCCGTTATCTTCCCTTCATCAAACAGGACTTCCCGGCCATCACGTTTCCTAATCTTCGTAAACATTGATTTCCCTCACTCTTTCGGTTCTGATTTTTTACTTTGACTCTTCATTAAGCCTTCCAGTTCTTGCATGAAATTGTTAAGATCGGTAAACTGCCTGTAAACTGATGCAAAACGTACATATGCGACCTGGTCTACATCTTTTAATGACCGCATCACTGCTTCGCCAATTTCCTGGGTAGTGATCTCGCGTTCCATACTGTTTAGAAGCTCTTTTTCGATCTGCTCGGCAAGATCCTCAATAACGTGTAACGGAATAGGGCGTTTCTCACATGATTTGAGCAGTCCGTTCAGGAGTTTTGCTTTGTCGAACATTTCCCGGCGGCCATCTTTTTTGATAACCATAAGTGGTGTTCTCTCAATGACTTCGTAGGTGGTAAAACGCCGGGCGCAATCCAGGCACTCGCGGCGCCGTCTGATCGAGATTCCTTCACTGACAGCCCGGGAATCGATTACTTTACTTTCAGCATGGTTACAGAAAGGACATTGCACAAACTTGCCCTCCTTTGTTGAAAAGTAGCTAGATATTGTGCTCACATACTATATATACTCCATATATAGTGCTTTTCCTTCGTTGCATTAAAAAAAATTATTTACAGCCTGTACTGCCAAATCCACCGGCCCGCACAGCAAAGGTCTGCTTTTCCTGATCGATGGTCAGATACCTCTGAAAAATGCCTTGCGCAATCCGCATCCCCTTGTTAATCATCACATCAGTGACGCCATGATTATATAGGGCAATCAAAATATGACCTTCATTTTCCGGATTATTATAATAGTCACTGTCAATAATGCCTTGGCCATTGATTAAACTCAGGCAGTGTTTGACTGATAAACCTGAACGAATATGTACAGCCAGATATTCATCGGCAGGCATATATGCTTTCAGACCGGTTGCAACGAGACAAACAGCGCCAGGACGTATTACTACATCACTGGCGGCTGCTATGTCATAACCGGCACTATTTTGGGTTTTGCGGGTCGGTATGGAGATATCTGTCTGGTCATAGGAGCTTACTAATTCGAAACCACGTTGTCGCATATTTCACCTCTTAGCGGAATGTAATGTCTTGACCGGGACCGAGAATAAAGCAACTGAGTTTATCGGACTGAAATAAGGCATTCGCTATAGCCGAGATATCCTTCGGGACAACACGGTCTATTTTTGCAATCACATCATCCAGTGTAACATATTTTCCCACTGTCATTTCTAATGTGCCGATACGGGACATCCGGCTGCTGGAGCTTTCTAATCCTAATAACAAATTGCCTTTGAGCTGTTCTTTGGCCTTACGCAGCTCCGCTTCCGAGACGATGGTTTTGCATAGATCGTTCATATTGTGCCGGATAAGATCAAGGACTTCGTTTACGTTATTGGGCCTGGTGCCGGCGTAAACGGTAAGTAATCCGGTATCCTTATAACTGCTTTGATAGGAATATACCGAATAGGCTAAGCCACGGTCTTCGCGAATGCTTTGAAACAGGCGTGAGCTCATACTGCCGCCTAATAAGTTATTTAATATATACAGACTATACAACTCGTCGGCTTCATACTTAAACCCGGGAGACCCCAGACAAATATGAACTTGTTCCGTATCTTTAGTCCGGCTGGCTTGGGTCGGTAAGTATAACGGGGCTAGCGGCGCCGTTTTCTCAGCGGTACCTGTCATGTGACCAAAGCAGCGCTCTGCCAAGTCTACCACCTGTTCGTGCGTCAGGTTACCGGCGGCAGCGATAACTAAATTATCCGGAGTATAATAGCTTTGCCGATAGTCGAGAATCATTTGCCGGTTAAATTGCTCAATCGATTGCTGTGAACCAAGGATACTTTGCCCTAACGGATGATTTTGCCAGACTTGTTGTACATACAGATCATGCACCAATTCGTCCGGGGAGTCTTCATACATATTGTATTCTTCCAATACTACCCCTTTTTCTTTGGCGATATCATCAGGCTCAAACCGGGAATTCAGCAGCATATCACTCAATAATTCCACAGCAAGATCCAGATGGGTGTCTAAAGACCGCATATAGTAGCAAGTGTATTCTTTGCCTGTAAATGCATTTAACTGTCCGCCGACGGAATCAACTGTTTCTGCAATTTCCTTGGCTGAACGGCTGGTTGTGCCCTTAAACAATAAATGCTCGATGAAATGAGATATTCCGTGATTATCGGGCCGTTCATACCGGGATCCGGTCGCCACCCATGCGCCTAATGTAACTGAGCGAAGATGCGGCATTGTTTCGGTAACTACACGGATACCATTAGATAAGATTGATTTTTTGTACATAGATGCTCCTTAACCCCTTTTATCCTGTATTAGTATATTTACCTCTACTCCGGCAAAATCCTGCTGTTCAACAAAAATCGCTATAATTCATCAGCAGGAAAAGAGCCTGGGGTAATGCCCAGGCTCTTTTGATCAATGACTTTGCAGATAACTGACGATGCCGTTAAATACACCTTGTGCAATTTCATTTTGATAGGAACTATCCTTTAGTTTCATCGCTTCTTGTTTATTGGTAAGAAAACCTGCCTCTACCAAAATGCTGGGCATACTGGTTTTACGGAGAACATAGAACGTTGCAGGAGCAACTCCTTTGTCCGCGGCCCCGGTCTGCTTAGTCAATGCATTTTGGACATCACGAGCCAGTTGAGACGATTTATTTTGCGGATAAAAAGTCATGGCTCCATTGATGCGATTGTCAGGGTTTGAATTGGCGTGAATGCTAACGAACAGATCGGCAGCATTCTTTTCGGCAATATCCACCCGTGTCTGGAGCTCCTGACCCAGGGTGCTGTTCCTGTTGGCTACGGAAACGTCAGTTTGCCGGGTCATAACAACCTTGGCTCCTTCGTTAAGCAGCCTGTCCCTCAACAATAAGGATACGGCGAGATTGACATCCGCTTCGTGCACGCCATTAGCAACCGCGCCGGGATTGTGCCCGCCGTGTCCGGGGTCGACAACAATCACTTTACCGCGCAGTGCACCAGTGGATTTATTGGTTTGATCTTTCGGGGGCAGAGGCTTGACCACCTTCGAGGTATCCGCAGGCGACTTGTTTTGGGTCGAGATACCTAAAACCGGTCCTAAAATCCCGTCAAAAATCAGGCGGAACAATCTTTCAATAAAACTGCCTCCACCTGCAGGCGAAGGCAGAGTTGATGTCATGTCATTATCAGCAGGTGCTGCGTATGTGAGCTGAGCCGGAATGACCATCACAAGAGTTAACAGCACTAATAAGGTGTATGACAGTATTTTTTTATGCTGTAGCACTTCTACCTCCTAATGCGCAACCTATCATAGTTATGTAAACATAATATCACAGATTAGGCAATCGATCAACAAAAAAAGCAGGATTTTACCTGCATAATTATGTCACTTTATGATATCAGATACTGTTGATAATGTATATCCCTTCTCTTTGATGCGTTTGATGAGTACCGGCAAGGCTTTCAATGTAGGCTCCATCGGATGCATCAGAATGATCGCCCCATTTTGCAGCCGGCTTTCTATTCGCTGAATAATCACTTCAGGGCTGGGACGCCGCCAGTCTATCGTATCGGCAGTCCACATAATAGTCAAATAATCCAGTTCCTGGGCGGCTTCTAAAACAGTACGGTTATATTCTCCATACGGAGGCGCATACAGGCGTGTTTTTACTCCTGTCACTTCTTCGATCAATTTCTCGGTCCGGATAATCTCTTCTTGATTTTGGGCTTTATTCAGGCGATTGGGATGCGGATGCGTAAATGAATGATTGCCCAACTCATGCCCCGCTTCGGCGATGAGCTTTAAGCTGTCCGGATGACGCTTTGCCCAACTGCCGCCAATGAAAAATGTGATTTTCACTTGATTATCTGCCAGGATTTTTAGCATCTCCGGCATTAGCTCTTCGCCCCAAAAAACATTGCAGGCAAAGGCTACTTTAGGCGTATCCCGGTTGCCCTGAAAGATCGGATTAAGGCCTGGTCGTGCCGTCACCCGATAGCCCAGGTTGGCAAGATAATCTGTACAGAAGGCTGTCATTAAAATAAATAAAGTAAACACTACATACCAAGGCGGAATACGGGCACTGAAAAAAAATCTCACAACATGCACCTCGTTTCTTTGTTGGTATTAATGTATTAGCAGAAATGAAAAATCATGAAAAAAAACACAGACCTTGCAGTCCATGTTTTTGTACAGGCACTTCACATACAGAAGTGTCTTAAGTATTTGGTTTTTGTTCTGCTTTTAATACTTCTTTGCGGGATAAGTTGATTCGTCCCTGGCGATCAATCTCGGTTACCTTTACGGTAATCTCATCACCGATTTTCACTACGTCTTCCACTTTGTTTACCCGTTCAAGCGCAAGTTGTGAAATGTGGACAAGGCCTTCTTTACCGGGAAGAATCTCGACAAACGCGCCAAAGGTCATGAGGCGGGTAACTTTGCCGTTATAGATTGTACCGACTTCAACAGAACGGACTAAGCCTTCGATGATACGGACCGCTTTTTGGCCGGCTTCCCGGTCAACAGCAGCGATAAATACTTTGCCATCATCTTCAATATCGATCGTTACTCCGGTTTCGTCGATAATTTTCTTAATCGTTTTTCCGCCTGGTCCAATGACATCACGAATTTTATCCGGATCAATTTCCATCGTAATGATTCGGGGAGCAAACGGCGAGAGATCAGTACGCGGCGCGGAAAGCGCTGATAACATGATATTCAGGATATGCAGTCTGCCTTGTTTGGCTTGTTCGAGCGCATCGTGAAGAATATCTTTTGTGATGCCGGCAATCTTTATATCCATTTGAATAGCGGTTATGCCTTTGGTTGTGCCGGCGACCTTGAAGTCCATGTCACCTAAAGCGTCTTCCATGCCTTGAATGTCTGTCAGAATGGTGTAATAATCGCCGTCTTTGACTAAGCCCATCGCAACGCCTGAAACCGGCGCTTTGATTGGAACTCCGGCATCCATCAATGATAATGTGCTGCCGCAGACACTGCCCATGGAGCTGGAACCGTTGGATTCCAGGACCTCAGATACCAGGCGAATCGTATAGGGGAACTCCGCTTCCGGCGGAATAACCGGAATAAGGGCCCGTTCAGCTAAGGCGCCATGGCCGATTTCCCGGCGGCCCGGACTGCGCATCGGACGTGCTTCACCTACGCTATACGGCGGAAAGTTATAATGATGGATATACCGCTTCGAGTCCTCAACACCCAGCCCGTCAAGGATTTGCTCGTCCCCAATCGCGCCGAGAGTTGTAACCGTCAATACCTGAGTTTGTCCACGGGTAAATAACCCCGAGCCGTGAGTTCTTGCCAGCACTCCCGCTTCGCAGGCTACCGACCTGACTTCATCCAGCTTTCTGCCGTCAGGACGAATCTTATCGACAGTGATCATTTTGCGGACAATTTCTTTTAATACCTTTTGCATAACATAAGAGACATCTTTTTTATTGTCAGGGAAGATGGCTGCAAAATAGGTTGCAGCTTCTGTTTTCACTTGCTTAATATTTTCTTCACGGGTTAATTTATCTGAATTAAAAACCGCAACCTGCAGTTTTTCGGTGGCATATTCGCGAACAGCCTGCTCAATCTCCGGCAAGGGTTCGTATTTCTTTAATTGTTTTTTCGGCAATCCGATCTCTTCACGGATTTTCTCCTGAAAAGCAACAATTTCACGAATTACACTGTGACCATAGGTGATGGCTTCAAGAACGACGCTTTCAGAAAGCTCATTGGCACCGGCCTCAACCATGAGAACAGCATCTTTCGTGCCGGCGACTACCAGGTTTAGCTCGCTTTGTTCCTGCTGGGTGATGGTTGGATTGATAATAAACTCATTACCGATCATCCCAACCCGTACTCCCCCGATTGGTCCGGCAAACGGAATATCAGAAATGGTCAAAGCGCATGAAGCACCAATCATAGCCGGGATCTCCGGCGGATTATTCTGATCAACCGACATGACGGTAGCGACAACTTGAACATCATTGCGGTAGCCTTCATCAAATAACGGGCGAATCGGGCGGTCAATTAAGCGCCCGGCGAGGATTGCTGCCTCACTGGGTCTGCCTTCACGCTTGATAAAGCCTCCGGGAATTTTGCCAACCGAATATAATCTTTCTTCATAGTCTACTGTTAAAGGGAAAAAGTCAATTCCCTCGCGCGGATCCGCGGAAGCTGTTGCAGTCACTAATACTGCCGTATCTCCGTACCGCACCAAGACGGCACCATTAGCCTGTTTGGCCAATTTGCCTGTCTCGATGGTTAATTCTCTTTCGCCCAACTGCATTTGAAAACTATGCATTGCAGTCTTCCTCCTCTTACCATCTTTTCAAAGTTTATTACTTCGACATTTTTTGTAGTATTCCCTTTATTATTGGTTGTTTATACCAAATAATCTACTGGCAGCATGCGAGTGGGATTTCTTACAGTAATCATATTATGTACATGAGAAAAGACTTGGTTTACACCAAGTCTTAATACTCTGCAACTTACTTGCGCAAGTTCAGCTTTTGCAGAATCGTACGGTAGCGTTCAATATCGCTATCGCGAAGGTAGTTAAGCAACCCTCTGCGTTGACCAACCATCTTTAAAAGCCCACGGCGAGAATGATGATCTTTTTTGTGTGTTTTTAAATGATTTGTCAGATAGTTGATTCGTTCAGTCAGAATCGCAATCTGCACTTCCGGTGAACCGGTGTCATTCTCATGAATCCGATAGGTTTCGATCAGTTGTTGTTTTTGATCTGGAGCTAACATATCGCACCTCCTTTTAATCAATCCCCAGTGGCCAAGACGTCGTCGGAGCTTCGGGCATCCTCGCCATGGTTCATAGCATATTATTATGCGGTTTGTCAGACAAGCCGCATAACTAATTATATTTTAGCATACACCCGGAAACAAAGCAAACCATTGCATTAAAAATATCTGTGCTTAAAATATTCTCTGCCTTCCAACACATCTTGTGTAATCCGGGCCTTTAGGTCCTGCACGTTGGCAAACGCCACCTCTCCACGCAGGCGTTTACAAAATTCCACACTAATCTCCTGGTCATAGAGATCACCCTGAAAGTCTAAAATAAAAACTTCAACCCGTCTAACCTGATTGCTGAAGGTCGGGTTGTTGCCGATATTCACCAAAGCCTTCCAGCGTTGTGAGCTGATTAGCGCATATGCTGCATAAACACCGTCAGCAGGTAACAGTTGATTGCCAGGCAGCTGAATATTCGCTGTTGGAAACCCTAATGTACGTCCGCGGCCATCTCCATGTATCACTTTTCCGGACAGTGAAAACGGACGGCCCAGCAAATTCCCGGCTTGGTCCAGATCACCGCTGGTGATATATTCACGAATACTGGTACTGCTAACCATGTTTCCCGCAATATAAACAGCATCCTGTATTTCAACGGCAACTCCTGCCGCTTTCCCCATCTGTTCTAACAGTTCCGGAGTTCCTAAGCCGCGATAGCCAAACGAGTAATTCGGGCCGACGATGATATGCGCAGGCGAAAAGAGAGACAGCAGCTTATGTACAAACTGTTGTGGCGATAGATGCAGCAGGTCGTTGGTGAACGGTACCCGGTACAATATATCTACCTTCATATCTGCCAACAATTGCTCCTTTAGCGCCAAACTGGTAATCAAAGGCGGACAATACTGTGGATTCAGAATGGAAAGAGGATGGTTTTCGAATGTAAAGACAACGCTTTCTCTCCCCGATTGTTTGGCTAATTCGACAGCACGGCCAATTACCTTTTGATGACCTAAATGGACTCCGTCAAATGTGCCTAAAGCAATTGAAACGCCTGAAAAGCTGCCGTCTGGTTCCATTCGCATTTCACCGCCAGTGCTGCCAATCCCAATAAAAATTTGGTCACTGCTATATATCTTACACTTTTTGTGTGTAACTCCCGGTACATAGACTTTTTGTCCGGTTAAGAATCTTGCCGTATCTTTATCTGATAACGTAATCGCCGGCAGGCCGATTGCAGAGTCTGCCGGCAAAACGGCTTGTTCCGGAGCTGCCGCAATTTCTTCTAATGAAACTGCCTTGGCAATGTCAAAACAACCAACAGCGGTTCGCAGCAGAAAGGTCATGGTTGCGGCTGAACCACAGCGAACGCCGATATCGGAACAAAGACTGCGGATATAGGTTCCTTTTGAGCAGGAAACATCGAATAATATCCGATTACCTTCCATGTGTAACAACGCAATAGCATGAATAGTAACCGGTCTTGGTTTTCGTTCCAGTACGATTCCTTGTCTTGCCAGTTCATAGAGTTTTTGCCCGCCAATCTTGATAGCGGAATGCATAGGCGGAATCTGTTGACTTTCACCTAAAAAAGAGTGTAATACCTGCCTTACTTCTTCTTCAGGCGGGATTTTATCCGAAATCCGCGTAACGATCCCGGTATAATCGCCACTGTCAGTCTCTTGCCCAAAACAGAGTTCGGCCCGGTATTGCTTGTCATCATCGGCAAGATACTCAACTAAACGGGTTGCTTTGCCCAAAAAAATCGGCAGTACACCGGCGGCCGCCGGATCGAGAGTGCCCGCATGCCCTACTTGTTTTTGTCCATATGTACGCCGGACAAAGGAAACCGCGTCATGTGAAGTCATTCCCGGCGGTTTCAGTAAATTAATAATTCCTGTTATCATTTTGCTTCCTTAATTCATCGGTAATGACCGTCAGCATTTGCCTTTTTGCTTCATCAAGCGGTTTGGCAATCGAGCAACCGGCGGCGCGTTGGTGTCCCCCGCCCCCGAAAGCCAGTGCAATCGTGCTGACATCAATATGGCGTGACCGGAGACTGATTCGCGTCAGCAGTTCTTCTGTCTGCTTAAATATGACAGCAATTTCGACACCTTCGATACTGCGCGGATAGTTGATAAAGTCATCGGTATTGTCTGCAATTTTTAAAATATCTGAAGTCACAGTAATGCAAGCAACCTTGCCATCAAGGAATATTTCCAGCGTTTCCAGCACACGAATCAAAGTAAAGATACTGTCGGCTGGTTTGGTTTCCAGCGCTTCAGCGATTAGTGCCGGACGGACACCGCAATCCAACAACTCCGCAGCATGACGCAGGGTGACACTCGTGGTATTGGCATAGCGAAAAAAACCGCAATCGGTTGCAATCGCTGTATACAGACATGTCGCTGTTGCTTCGTCCGGTTTGATGCCTTCTTGCTGAAACAGTTCATATAAAATCGAGCCTGTTGCGGAAGCGTGTGAATCTAAGCATAAATAGTCGGCAAAACCGGTATTTGAGATATGATGATCAATATTCAGAATCGGTGCCGTAACAAACTCCCTGACTCTGCCGATTCGGTCAATGTCACTGGCGTCAAGGACGACCAGCAGGTCTGCTTCAACCGGTTCCAAGGGACGCTCAATCTCAGACAAATCAGGCAGAAAAGCATAAAAAGCAGGGATTTGATCATCTAAGATCAGTCGAGCCTTAACTTGTTTTTGCTGCAATAGCCGATATAATGCCAGCATAGAGCCAAGGCAGTCACCATCGGGGTGGACATGGCCGGTGATCACGATACTTTTAGCTGAAAACAAGTATTGGCTGACTTGTGCTAAAGAAATATTCATGTTAGCTGCTTGACTCATCTTGCTTTATTTCATCAAGCAATTTTTGAATCCGCACACTATGGTCAAGCGAGTCGTCAACCGCTAATGTCAGATCAGGGATCATTCGTAAGCGGAGCCGCTTGCCAATCTCTGTTCGCATGAAGCCTAACGAACGCTGCAGACCTTGCAAGGTCGCTTCCTTTTGTTCTGAGCTTCCCATTAAGCTGACAAAAATCTTTGCATGTTGCAAATCACCGGTGACCTCCACCCTGGTCACTGTGACAAAACCAATACGTGGGTCTTTCAGTTCGCAAAGAATAATCTGGCTGATTTCCTGTTTAATAAACTCCTGAACCTTCTCAACCCGCAATTGCCCCATGAAATCCCCTCCGATTGCTTAACTACTTGGTTTGACCAGTGTCTCATCCGGCGAGAATCTGTAGTATGTCGTCGGTCTTTTTGTCGCCAGGCTCCGTTGATTCGTCGATTTACATATTGCCGATATGCGCGTCTCCTCCGCCTCGCCTGACAACAAAAATCCTCAACGCTTTACTTTAGTTTCCCGTCGGACGAGCCACTAATTCCATTGTAAATGCTTCTAAAATATCGCCTTCTTTTACGTCACGATATTTTTCAATTGATATGCCGCACTCATAACCGGTAGCAACTTCTTTTACTTCATCTTTGAAGCGGCGCAATGATTCGACATGGCCTTCGTGTACGACGATACCATTGCGAACAATACGCAGTTGTGAGTTATTCGTGATTTTACCTTCTAATACATAACAGCCGGCAACGACAGCTTTGGGAACAGAAATCACTTTTCTGACTTCGACCCGTCCCTGAATCACTTCTTTATACTCCGGAGCCAACATACCCAGCATTGCTGCTTCGACATCGTTGACAACATCATAGATGACGCGATAGGTGCGAATATCTACTTTCTCTGTTTCCGCAGCCTTGCGGGCATTGGTATCCGGTCTGACATTAAAGCCGATAATTAATGCATTGGAAGCAGAAGCCAGCATGACGTCCGATTCGTTAATCGCTCCGACACCGGTATGAACTAAGCTAACGCGGACTTCTTTGTTTTTCATCCCTGCGAACGCTTGCCGCAGCGCTTCAATTGAGCCTTGCATATCGGCTTTGATGACAATATTTAGATCCTTCAGTTTACCTTCTTGGATCTGGGCAAACAAATCGTCCAAGGTGACTTTTTGCATTTGTCCCATATCCTCAATGCGTTTCTTAGAAACCCGTTTTTCAGCAACTGCACGAGCTGTATTTTCATCGACAACAGCCAAGATATCGCCAGCCATCGGCACGTCCGATAAGCCCAGCACTTCGACCGGTGTTGAAGGTGTCGCCTTCTTTACCTTGTCACCGCGGTCGTTCATCATTGCCCGGACTTTACCGTAAGCGGTGCCTGCTATAATGGTATCGCCAATATGGAGAGTTCCTTTTTGTACCAGTACGGTAGCGACCGGCCCCCGTCCTTTATCCAGTTCAGCCTCAATAATCGTACCCACGGCTAAACGGTTAGGATTGGCTTTCAAGTCTTGCACTTCAGCAACCAATAAGATCATTTCCAGCAGGTCAGTAATGCCTGTTTTGGCTTTTGCCGACACAGGAACGACAATGGTATCTCCGCCCCATTCTTCAGAGACCAATTCCTGTTCAGTCAGTTGTTGTTTAATGCGGTCCAGATTCGCGCCAGGACGGTCAATCTTATTGACAGCCACGATAATCGGAACCTTAGCCGATTTCGCGTGATTGATCGCCTCAATAGTTTGAGGCATAACACCGTCATCCGCGGCCACTACCAGGACTGCGATATCGGTAACCTGTGCGCCGCGGGCGCGCATAGCGGTAAACGCCTCATGTCCCGGTGTATCCAAAAATACAATTTTATTATTTTGGTAGTTTACCTGATAGGCGCCAATTTGCTGAGTAATGCCGCCGGCTTCCTGTGAGGATACATTGGTTTGGCGGATGGCGTCCAGCAACGATGTTTTGCCATGATCGACATGACCCATGATGGTAACGACCGGAGGACGCGCCAGCAGGCTTTCAGGGCTATCTTCAACATCAGGAATCTCGGTGGGATCTTCTGCCGGCGGCAGCTCTTCCACGGTAATCTCGAATTCGCTGGCAAGAATTTTAGCCGTATCCATGTCAATTTCCTGGTTTATCGTAGCCATGACACCCAGCATCATGAGCTTTTTAATAATTT
>POVV01000240.1_pt1 | contig 43472 bp, 35 predicted proteins | sample 1560271 | NCBI WGS metagenome assembly POVV01 (sample SAMN08337232, study PRJNA429181) | Bioreactor metagenome, whole genome shotgun sequencing project. | biome: cows' rumen and soil; feature: anaerobic; isolation source: anaerobic chemostat enrichment culture, galacturonate as sole carbon... | reverse complement strand
ATACAGAAAAGATGTGTTTTTCGCTCATAAAACTGCTTAGTTTAGTAATAGTAACTTTTAAACCAATTGCTCAAAGTGGCTAAAATAAAGACATTTTTGTGCAAAATAAATAAGAAAGTATAGAGAGAAAAATATGCAGAATTTTGATTATCATACACCTACCAGGCTTATTTTTGGTAAGGATACCATTGCACAACTACCGGCAGTCATGAGACCACTTGGTAAAAAAATTCTTCTCACTTATGGTGGGGGAAGCATAAAAAAAATTGGATTGTACGATAAAGTTAAAGATTTACTGGCTGATTTCGAGGTTTTTGAACTCAGCGGTATCGAACCTAATCCCAAATATACAACAAGTGTTGTAGAGGGAGTAAATATTTGTAAGCATGAAAATATTGATGTAATTCTTGCTGTTGGCGGAGGCAGTGTTCTTGACTGTTCCAAGGCAATTGCAGCAGGTGCAGAATATGAAGGCGAAGCATGGGATCTGATAACCTATAAAGCAAAAGCAAAGTCTGCTTTACCGATTGTGGATATTCTTACACTTTCTGCCACTGGGAGTGAATATGATTGCGGCGGTGTAATTTCAAGATCAGAGACCAATGATAAAATAGGCTATATGGATGAACTACTATTCCCTGTTTGCTCTATTCTTGATCCACAGTATACATTTACTGTTTCTAAAAAACAGACAGCTGCCGGAACCGCGGATGCCATGAATCATGTTATAGAGCAATATTTCACAGAAGATACAACACTCTTAAATGATGGATTCTGTGAAGCAGAACTTAAAAGTTTAATGACGAATGTTAAAATAGCACTTAAAGATCCGTCTGACTACAAAGCAAGAGCTGAGCTTATGCTTGACTGTACTTATGGCTGTAATGGTATTCTTTCACTTGGAAATAGTGCATCCGGCTGGCCCTGCCATGGTATGGAGCATGCATTAAGTGCATATTATGATATTACCCATGGAGAAGGTCTGGCTATTATTACGCCAAGGTGGATGAAGCATATACTTAGTGAGAGAACTCTTCCAAGATTCGTAAAGTTTGCTGTTAATGTCATGGGTGTTACTCCATCTGATCTTGATATGGAAACTGCCAATAAAGGTATTGACGAACTTTATACGTTTTTTGAAACAATTGGCATTCCAATGCACTTAAAAGATGTAGGTATTGACGAATCCAGGATTGAGGAAATGGCTCATCATGTTGCAGTAAATGAAGGTCTTGAGCATGCATATGTACCTCTGCTTGAAGATGACATTGCTCAGATTTTTACTGCTTCACTATAATAGTTTTAAAATACTAATTTGTATCATTAAGTAAGACTGCTGCCTTAACTGCAGCAGTCTTACTTTGGTTAGAATATAGCTAAACATTGCAAAACTATGGTATAATGCTACAAAAGAGATTTCTAAAATGAAGGGCTATCCTGACAAAAATTGAAATGGGGAATGGATGAAGAAAAATATTGTTCTGGTGTCTGCGATCTTAATGGCACTTATACTAAGTTTAGAATGTACAATACAAAGTTATGCAATATCAAATTTACAAGCTGAAGCAATACAATCTTTACTGGATGAAGCCATCCAAATCTCAGGGGTACCGGGTATGTCAGTTGCTATTCTTGACGAAGGAAGTACACAATATTTTTCTTCGGGATATGTTAATCGAGAAGAGAGATTGCGCGCAAGTGAAGATTCTTTATATGAACTTGCTTCTGTAAGTAAGGCTTTCACCGGATTGGGTATATTGCAGCTGGAGGAACAAGGCCTATTGTCTATGTCTGATTCTGTCCAAAAATATTTACCTTGGTTTACCTTAAAATATAGAGGACAGTCTATAGATATGAATAGAGTTACATTGGATAATTTTCTACACCATACCAGCGGTTTAACAAACAAGAAGCACATTCAAAAAATACCTAGAGGAAATACTCAGGATATGCTGCAGATAACTGTAGAAATGCTGGCGGATTCAGAATTAGAGTTTATGCCTGGAGAACAATACAGTTATGGGACGGTCAATTATGATATTCTTGGTTTGGTTATTGAACGTGTATCGGGACAAAGTTATGAAGATTATATGAAAGAACATATTTTTCAGCCCTTAGGTCTTTATCATACATATGTATATAAGGAAGAAGCCAAAGCTGAAGGGCAGCTGGCACAGGGATACCGCTCATCATTCATGATAACTAGCTCATATGATGCTCCAGATTATGCTGGGAATAAACCCGCAGGTTACATTATTTCCTGTACAAAAGATATGGCCCGCTGGATGAGTATACAAATGGGAATGGTGAAAGATATACCTGATAATATTAAAGCCGCTGTAAAAAAATCACATGAGCCTGATTGTTCTGTTTCAGAAGTGGACGGAATGTTTTATGCAGGCGGGTGGACGGTCAATGGCAGTCAGACAATGATAGAACATGCAGGTGGAAATCCTAATTTTGCAACAGAAGTAGTAATTTTTTTAAAAGAACAAAGAGCCATCTGTCTTTTGAGTAATGGAGCAGGTACTAATATAGGATTAGTGAAGAATATTAAAGCTATACTGGATGGAAATCTTGAACAGTCATATAAAGTAAGTCAAAATCAGCTGTTGGATATTGTACTTTCCAGTATTACTGTTCTGGAAGTTCTGTTGACAGTTATATTTATCTGTCTTGGGCTGCGCAGAAAACAAAAGAAGGTAAAGGGGACCGTAACGAATAGAAAAAAGATAATAACATGGTTTATAGTTACGGTCGTAATGTGTTTGTTAAGCTGGCTGTTCCCATGGTTTACAGGTTATACATGGGAAACTGTTCTTGTGTGGCAGACTTATAGTCTGCTTACTGTATTAATTGCCTTATGTTTACTATGTGCTGGTATTACATGGTATGTATATAAAATCAGCTATTGTGATTAGAGTATCTCCATGATATAATCTTGATTAGCTTAAACTAACTACTGCATATCATAGAGGTAAGTAATGAACGCAAATAAAAATATAACAAGGTTTACACCGGAAGATTATTCTTTTTTTGTACAAATATGGAATCGGGCATCTATATCTCTTTTGGACGTAAGGCATAATCTGATATCACCAATGGAATCGATATACAACTATCAACTCCCAGCAGGAAGTTTTTTGTATACATGCGGTGGCGGAGTAAAAGTACTTCTCGATAATGTACCATATCATACTGAACGATTTGGTGTTTTTCATGGTGGAAAAGAAACTAAATTATCTATATTGCCGCAGGAGAACATGATTGAATATTATATAGTGCTTTATAAAGCGGGAGAACCTGGTATCAGAAAAAAAGAATATGCACGGCTTTTGGAGCAGAGCAACCCATTTACTCATCAATATGGTTTTGTTCCTCAAAATCCGATTCTGTTATCTGAACTTCTTTGTAAAATGTATGAAAAATGGAAGGATCCAACTTCTTTAAATCAATTTTACAGCAAAACGGCTTTTTATCAAATTATTTATGAAATATACGAAGGACTTGACAAGGGACATATTCCTGTGTTGCAGCCTGACATTGCAGCCATAGCAAGAAACTATATCGATGACAGATATATGCAGAACATTAACATTCAAAATATGGCAGATAGTTTAAATATTAGTTATAGTCATTTACATCGTATATTTACCCGCCAGTTCAATCAGTCACCACAGGAATATCTGATGAAAGTGCGCCTGCATTCCTGCAAAGAAAGGCTGCAGGATACCAGATACTCTATGCGTGAAATTGCCTTTTCAGCTGGCTTTTCAGATGAACGGCATTTTCACCGGATGTTTACGAAACATATAGGTATGTCTCCGGGAGAATATAGAGAGAAAATGCTAATGAACAGGAGAGATTCTGCCCTTGGTAGCATACTCCCTTTTCCTTATAATAAGGACAAAACGGTTAGCTGCAACAAACCGAAAGGAAAAGGAGAATATTCTATGTTTAAACAAATGAAAAACAAGGCGCTTTTTACTGCAGCGCTTTCCCTTATGCTTCTGCTTACAGCCTGCAGCAAAAGTCCTGCCGACACAGCTAAATCAATGTCCAAGTCAACGGTCTCAAGTCAGGCAGCAGAGTTGAAATCAGAAGAAGCAAAAAATGAAACCAGAGCAGTAAGCACAGTAATGGGAGAGGTAAATGTTCCGACTAAACCCCAGAGAGTAGCAGTCTGGGTATATGAGCAGGAGCTGTATTCTTGGGGAGTGACTCCAGTATCAGTATCCCCGGGTAATTATGAATCAATGTGGCCGGATATTCCTGTATTTAGTTATGCTCCTGATAAAGAAGAGCTTATGTCACTAAATCCGGATCTTATTATTACATATGATAATGAAGAATTTTATCGGGAGTATAGTGATATTGCTCCTATTGTCTGCATACCACTGGATACTGATTCCGAAGAAGCCCTGCGTTTGATTGGAAATTTACTTAATGAATCAGACAAAGCAGAAGAACTTATCCAAAATTTTAATGAGCAGTCGGATAAAGCAAAAGCTGTTATTGAGGAAAAAGGTATTTTAGGTAAAACCGCAGTTCTGGTTGAACCATTAAGTGATAGTATCTGGATATATGATAATGCATATGGCAGAGGTGGTGCAGTACTCTATGATAAACTAGGGTTTACCATACCTGAAAACGTAAAAAGTGCATTGGGCAGTGAGCATTTTGCAAAGGTATCTTTGGAAACTCTGCCAGAATATTGTAATGCAGATTATATTGTAGTAATAACCGGAGATGGATATAATGAATTAAAGAATAATGAGATATGGAAGTCATTACCGGCAGTTATAAATAATAAAGTACTGGAGTATGATGCTTCAAAATATAATGGAAGAGGTTTGGATACCGATACCTTGTCACTCTTTTCTGAATATTTCAGTGAGAATTAAATAGGCTGTATTTGGGTTGATCAGGACTTCCTGCTTTGCAGGAAGTCCTGATTTTATATATCCTTATTGTTGATAGTTGATTAAAAATCCTGTATTCTAAATATAATATTTGAAAATGGGAGGTAATAGAATGAAGTATTTCTGGCTAGATGATTACCTGATGAGCAAAACGGGAGTCAAAAAAGATTTTAAAGAAGAGTGGCAGTGGACAAGGTATTTGCTTGAAGAAAAAATGTTTGCGGCAGTCTGCAAGAATGAAGCAGGCGCAGACGTTTTGATTACGTTAAAGCTAGAGCCTTCAGACGGAGATTTTCTGAGACAGCAGTATGAGGATATTATACCTGGATACTATATGAATAAAATCCATTGGAATTCAATTAAAACAGATGGAAAAGTACCAGATGAGCTTCTGAAAGAGATGCTGGATAAATCTTATCAATTAGTACTGAAGGGATTCAGTAAAAAACGACAAAAAGATATATTAGGTATAACCTAAACTATATGGGGGATAAAATGACTAACTGGAAACGCAATGCTTCGTTATATATCATTGGACAGTTTGTTTCAATGTTTGGCTCCATGATTGTACAGCATGCTATTACCTGGCAGATTACACTGGAAACTAAGTCGGGTGTTATCATGACGTTATTTACCTGTGCCGCGCTATTGCCAATGACGTTAATTTCTCCTTTTGCAGGTGTGTGGGCAGACCGGTATAACCGTAAATATCTTATTATTATTTCGGATGGATGTATTGCCCTGATCACTCTTGGCTTAGCCGTGGCTTACAATTTGGGATACCAGAATATATGGCTTATGTTTATTGTGGTAATTGCCAGGTCTTTTGGCCAGGGCATACAACAGCCGGCCGTATCGGCTATGATACCACAAATTGTACCTGCCGAGAGCCTGCAGAGATTTAATGGTATACAAAGTTCGATTCAGTCACTGAATATGTTTGTTGCGCCTATGGCAGCAGGCGCTTTGCTGTCATTTATGCCTATTAAATATATATTTTTTATTGATGTGGTTACGGCAGCAGTAGGTATTGGTATAGTATTATTATTTGTCAAGGTAACCAATATTGTGCATAAAGAAAATGTGGAAAATGGTGTAAGGGCATATATACAAGAGCTGCAGGAAGGATTAAAATACATTAACTCCCAATCATGGCTTAAGATCATTATCATATACAGTGCATTTTTTGGATTTTTTGCTTCTCCTGCAGCATTGCTCACGCCGCTGCAGACAGCACGTACATTTGGAGATGATGTCTGGAGACTGACTGCCATAGAAATCGTTTTTTCTGTTGGCGCAGTAGCAGGAGGTATATTAATTTCAGTATGGGGTGGTCTGAAAAACAAGGCACACACCATTGTAATGGCTTGTGCACTGTTTGGATTAACCGGTTTTTTGCTGGGTGTAGTGTCCGATTTTTATGTTTATTTAGGTGTAATGCTGATTTGCGGCGTTACCATGCCTTTGTTTAATACTCCCAGTATGACATTGCTTCAACGTAATATTGAGCAAGATAAAATGGGGCGTGTTTTTAGCGTATTAATGATGTTCAGCGGAATTTCTATGCCTCTTGGAATGGTGGTGTTTGGTCCGCTGGGAGATATTGTGAGAATTGAGTGGCTGTTAATTGTTTCTGGTCTGGCTATTTTTGTCAGTGGGATAGTGCTGCTCAGAGCGCGTTCTCTGATTCAAATAGGAAAACTATAGCCATTCAACATTATACATAAAGAGCGTTGTTCTGCTGCATAATAACGTTGAGGTGATAATAATGGATAAAAAACAGTTGGAGCAGCAGAACAAACAGAAGAACCTGAATAAGTTTAACAGCGTCACTAACAAGTCAAAACCTGAGAATCAGAACCAGGGACATAATGTTAAAAAAGAGTCAGTGGACGCAAATATAAGGCAGGTATAAGACAGGACAAGGACTCAGCTGCTTCGAGCAGCTGAGTAAAAGCTCAATTCTATATTTGCATAGTTAATATATATCATTGTTATAAAAAGGATTCAGGTTGGCAGGAGGTGAACATAATATTAGGAATATATTTTAGTGGTACAGGAAATACCAGGCACTGTGTAGAAACCTTCGTGAAGCAGTATGATGAAAATTGCAGTGCAATTTCCATAAAAGATCCTCATATAGTTAGGGAAATAGCTAAGCATCAGTTATTGGTTGTTGGATATCCAATTTATTTCAGCAACGCACCTAAGATTATGCAGGACTTTATCAACACAAATAGATCATGCCAGACTGTATTGGTGATGAAAAAATATTGAAAAATACAAGGGAAGATAATTGCAGACAGATCAAGCAAACCAACGAAAAAATAGTTCTGGCTGTTGGAAAAATGAAAGAAGGTAACCCCCCTAAAGAAGGGCTGAATCTTCTATATCATATAGCGGGTCTGTTTGGTCAGCGTCTATGGTTTTATGGGAAAACAGCTACATATAATAAAAAACCAAATGTTAGTATAGAAAAATGCATTAGTTGTGGATGTTGCGTCACACTTTGCCCTATGAAAAATATTGTAGTAGATAATGGAAAAGCAGTCTCATCTGCTAAATGTACGATGTGTTACAGATGTTTTAGCCATTGCCCCACAAAAGCGTTAACTATTTTGGGAAAACAAGTATATGAACAATATCTGTTTGAAAATGTTAAAGAATACAGATTAAAATCCTGACAAAGTTTAACTGCTTAGATGATGAAAGTGACGTATAATAAAAAGCATGTTAAAAAAAGTATTATTGGAGGGAAAAATCAAATTTCATACAACATCTTACCAAAAAAGAAAAACATATGTCATATGTAACCATTTGTCTTGTATTTGTTTGGCTGGTAACGTTGATTTCGAGTTTTGGATTTACAAAGTTATAATAAAGTATTCTGCAAAAAAGCATAAACAATAGACAAAGCGTATAGCCTGCATTTATGTTGAGCTATACGCTTTTCCTGACCTTAAATATTCTTTAAATATTTAAGATTTTGTTCTATTTTTTCGATAACCAGAGTCTTCAATTCCACAGGGGCAATGGATATGATTTCTTTCCCATACGACATGAAATAATTTGAAATGAAATTCTTTTCATTTTTATTGTAATAACCTCTGATAACAGCCTTATCACCGAAATATTCTAGGCTCATAGATGGATAATTTTCTTTTAGAAAAAGGTCAGTACCTTTATCCGTTATGAACACTTCAAAATTAGTTGCATGTTCATCTTTGAAGCTATTTTTTGAGAGAGAGTCCATTTGAGCAGCACTAAAGGGTTTTTTACTTTTATTTCTGGATAAGGAGATTATTTTATCACATCGAAACACTTGAACTTTTTCACTTTCATAATTATAAGCAGTAACGTACCATTGTCCAAATGATGAAGAAATATTTAAAAATTGGACGGTATAAGAATAATTAATATCAGACCTCATGTATGTTATGTCCTCAACGGTGCTGTTTATTGCAGAATATAAAATATCCTTTAATAAAGGACTGGGGATTACTTGTTTGGAAGAAGCAAAACTAAAAATAGTTTCCATTTTATTTAAATTAGTTTTGTGTTCTTCTGATATACAAGATTCAAATTTTTTCTTTAATTTGAATAAATCTAAATGGAAAGGTGTAGATTGATATTCTTTTAAGGTAAGCATAGAGAAATATAATGCATACATCTCATCAATAGTAAAGATAATTGGTGATAAAAGACGATTGTGCAGAATGCCATATCTGCCATATCTTCCGCGTTCAGCAAATATAGGCATACCAATTAATTCCAGTGATCGAATATCTCTAAGTGCAGTACTCTTGGAAATACTATACCTATCCATAATGTCACTTAAATTAAAAAAGTTTTTATTGTTAAGATATATCATCATATCGTTAAGACGCACTGCTTTATTCAAGTTAAAAACTCCTTTCGATAATAAAAGTGTCATAAATTGAAACCTTTATGTATTATACTACAGATAAAGTAAAAGTACAGGAGGAAAAAAATGAACAAAAAACTTTTCTTAACATCATCATTTAATGATGTTGCTACGATTCTTTCAAGTGTTGAAGAAAGTCTTTGTGGAAAAAGAGTAACCTTTATCCCAACTGCAAGTGTGGTGGAAAAAGTGACCTTTTTTGTGAAATCTGGTAAGAAAGCACTGGAAGAATTAGGATTAATTGTTGATGAGTTGGAGTTATCTACAGCTACAGCAGAAGAAATAAAACTGAAAATAGTAAACAATGATATTATTTATGTAACAGGTGGAAATACCTTTTTCTTATTGCAGGAATTGAAAAGAACCGGTGCTGATATGTTAATCATAGAAGAAGTGAATGGGGGAAAGCTCTATATTGGGGAATCTGCAGGAGCAATTATTACAGCTCCGAACATCGAATATGCAGGCAAAATGGATAGTTCGAAAAAGGCACCGGATTTAGAGGATTTTCATTCTCTCGGTTTAGTTGATTTCTACACAATACCTCACTTTACAAATCAGCCTTTTAAGAAAATAGCACACAAAATAGCAGAAGATTACTCATCAAAACTTAATTTACTGCCAATCAGCAATAATGAAGCAATTTGGGTGAACAGTGATGAAGTTACGGTTAAAAAAAATAAGAGAAGTACCCCTTAAGGTTTCTATAGGTACCCCTTAAGGGGTACTTGTTGGTAGAAGGACTTGACATTCAAATACTACAGATGTAATATTTGAGTATATGAGAGAAAAAATGGTGATAAAATGAAGTATCTTAAGCGCCTCCTTTTGCTAATGTTAGGTATAGTGATCGGATGTTCAGGATGTACAGGTGAAAAAAATATTACGGCAGAAAAAAACAAAAACGTTCAACAAAATAAACAGAGACAAAGCATATTGAATGACTCTGAAATGCTTGCAGAAGGGTATCGTGACATCTATGAGGATGCAGTGAAAGCAAAAGAAGCAAACAGCCTGGAAGTAAAGCAGAAAATTGTAAATTATTTTGGAGACAAAGGATTGGCTGCTATTGATATACAAAACCAGCTTGATATGGTGCATGCAGAGCAGGTGGAGACGTTCTGCATGAAAGCAGAAAAGAAGCAGACTGCAAAGGTAGTTATTTTTACGGTCAATGATGATGCCGGATTTGTGCGCTATGATCTAAAAACCAGCAATGGTGAAATTGATGCGGCAGTCAGTTCATGCGTATGGATTAAGGGGATTCCCCAGGCAGATTATTATCATGAATTTCGGGTGTACACTTGGAAGTATACAGGTAATGGCTATTTCTTTATTGAAGAATATCATATGCCCGGCTATGACGGGGCAGCAGGGCAGGTGGGATTTCGGGTAAAACCGTTAAATCTGACCTGCAGAGAGTTAAATAGAAAATATGTTTTGCCCATAGGTTATGAACTGAATAGTATGCTTATTACAGACTGGGATGAACATGATTATTCAAACCTGAATTTTTATGACGTATATGATCTCATGTACCGATTAAAAAACGGACGAAATATAGCTAATGGATTATATAAAGAGGGAGTAGAGTATAGGATTTCAAAACAGAATTTTGAAGACCCGATTTTGACCTATCTGCCCATAAGCAGTGATACTCTTGAAACATCTGCTGTTTATGATACAGAGAGTCAAACGTATAGTTATCGTTCAAGAGGTTTGTATGATTGTGAGTTTCCTTATGAACCCTATCCGGAAGTGGTTGATTATGAAGAGCAGCCGGATGGCACAATTAAATTGACAGTTCAAGCTGTATGGATAAGAGAAGAAATGGATTGTGCCGTATGCAGTGAGCTTACAGTACGTGAGTTGGCGGACGGAAGATTCCAGTACATATCAAATCATATCATACGAAAACAAGGCACTATAGAGCCCAAATGGCATAGGGAACGATTATCAACAGATAAATGGAATGAATATTACAAGAAGGAATAAAGGCGGTGAAAGGTATGACAGATCTGGTAAAAAGAATTTACCAAAATCAAAAAAAGGGAAAGAAGAAATACATAATAATTGCCTTGGGTGTATATTTCTGCATGATAGTGATGATTAGTTTATTTCAAGGCTCCCCGTTACCCTACAAAGAACAGAAGGTTTTTCTCGAGGCAGAACAAAGTGGATGGATTATTACAAAGTTGTATCTGTTAATTGTTTGTGCTGTATTAGGGCTTGCAGCTGGGTATGGCTACATCTTTATAAGTATGTTACGTGATTTTAACAGAATTGATTCTGTAATGAACAAGAAGTGCGATGTTAAAGCTTACTTGGAGGGAATGAAGTATGCCATATCTTTTGGAAAAACATTGAAATTTAAAGGATATCAAAAGACAGTTTTTTTACTTATGCAGCAGAGATATGTATTGGCACTTACTGCAGCACTTGAACTAAATAATGCAGAAGAATATTTGAAGGTAGATTGGTACGGGAAAAAAAATAACAGGTTATTTAACAGATGTCAGATAAATTTATGGCTTGCAAAAACGTATCAGGATCAAGAGGTAAAAGCTTTTTATGAAATTTACAAAAAAGCTCCTGCAGTTTTTCAAAAGAACGTTATAGTAAAAGCAAAAGGACTTATATTAAAGGAGCAATATGATGAATGTTTAGTATTATTAAATACCGGTGTATCTAACCTATTATACCGTGAAGTGATAAGATATTATCTGATGGGGCAATGTTACGATGCTCTTGATAATATAGAATCAGCCGCAGAATGTATGAAGTATGTTGCTAAGCATGGCAATACAATGCCTTGTAAAAACAATGCAAAAGAGTGGCTGGTAAAACATACCCAGACCACTCACCTTAAAGCATAAAAAATGCAGATTTTTTTCACTAGTTCCATATATTCATTTTGGATAAGACCGACAAGGTGATTTCAGATGCCGTGCTGCCTGTAGTGTTGGATTTTCCCTGTATGTTAGTTGCAAAATAGTAAACATCATTGGATTTAACAACATATCCGACAAACCAGCCATTTACATCTTTATCGTCAATACGGCCTGTACCGGTTTTGCCGTAGAGTATATCACCAGAAGCGGTAAAAAGCTGTAGAGATTGTTTTACGGCATTTATATTATCCATAGAAAAATGAAAATCATTATGATAAAAATTTCTTAGGACCTCTACCTGTTCTATTGGAGAAATTTTCAAAGACTGATCTGTCCAATATTGTTTAACATCGTCTCCTATATTTTGGTTTCCATAGCTTATCTTTTTAAGGAAGGTTTTAATCTTATCGGTACCGGCTGTGGCGTCAATAGACTGGAAATACCAGTTGACAGAATTGTGCATAGCAGTGTTTAAGCTTTGATCAGCTTCCCATGTATCAAAAGGGTAGTCATCACCATTCCAATTCATTTGCGAATCAGACGGAGTAATAATGCCGGATTCCAGACCTAATAATGCGTCATAAATTTTGTAGGTCGAGTTAGGCGCTATTCTGGTTAAAGCCTCACCTTCATTATAAATATTCCATATATTCGATTTTTCATCATAGAGAACAAAGCTGCCGCTGTATCCAGTATATATAGTATTCAAATTTAAATAAGTAATATTTTTATCCTCTTTGGGAAATTGGTACTGGTCCCTGGCAGCAGCATAAGTGGATAAAAGCGGAGACAGTCCAAGAAAAGAGAGAGCAACCAAAAAATAAATAGCAGTCCCTTTTATTTTATGTAAAAATGTTTCCTGCTTGTAGGCGGCTATATTTAATATCCGACGTTTTATTTGTTTCATGCTGCCCCTTATGCCGGCAGCAATAGGAAACGGAGAACGGGATATTTTCTCGGCGAAATTTATCAGCGTATTCCCGTAATCTTTATATTCTTCTTGATGAAGCATTTTTAGTACAGAAGAATCACAGGCTATTTCACACTCACATCTCATCTCTCTCAGCGCATACAAAACAAGGGGATTAAACCAGTAAAAAATCCTTGCAATACAGATAAAATGACCAATCAAAACATCCTTATGACGGTAGTGCTGCAATTCATGAAGAAGCATATAACGCATATCCTGCAGATGAAAACTGGAAATCAGATGGATCGGTAAGTAGATACCAGGCTTGAAAAAACCAACAGTAACCGGAGACTTTAAAAAGGCAGTACTGAATACCGGTATTGTCTTTTTTACTCCTGACTCTAATAAACACTTACGAAATAATTCTTGTACTTCTGAATTTTGCAGCGGCAGTGCTGAGTGCTCTAAGCGGCGCAGGCAGTACCAGGAATGAAGAAACAATATCAACATAAAAAGTATTCCAATCAGCCAGATGCTGAGCAGCAGGACGTTAAGAAACGAAGGAGCCTTACTGCTGATCGAGACAGTAAAATCATTTATTCTATCCAGCGGAGCAATTTCTCCTGTCATTCCCATCGTTTGCTTATTTATACCAGAAACTGTCAAGGAGCCTTTTTTGAGGAAAATCAGCCTTGAAATTAAATTGGAAAATCCAGATGAATGAATCGGCAGAAAGGGAGCAGCCAGCAAAATCAGCAATAAAAACCAGAGGTTATATTGTATACGGCTTGACAGCCATTTTTTACCGATTATTTTTATGCCCATTAAAAGTCCGATAAATAAGCAAATAAAAATATTGCAGATGACAAAACGAACGCCAAAAGAATACAAGTTAATATTCCTCCTTTTTTTCTCCGGAAAGAAGTTGCCGCAGGGAATCTAATTCTGAATCTGAAAGTCGATCATCTTCCAGAAAGGAGGACAGCATAGCTGTAAAATTCCCATTATAATAACGGTTTAAAAAAAAGCTGCTTTCCTGCATGACATATTCCTCTTCTTTTACTAAAGGTGTATAAACAAATATTCTGCTCTGCTTTTCATAGGTGAGCGCTTTTTTGGCGACCAGACGTTTCAGCATAGTTTGTATCGTTTTGGGACTCCAATTTGTAGTTTGGGTTAGCTTCTCCGTCACTTCATTTGTGTTGATTGGAGCATATTTCCACACAATCTTCATTACTTCAAACTCTGCTTCAGAAATCTGGGGTAGTTTATCCATAAATATCCCTCCAAATCTTACGAATGTAATAATATTAGTATAAGTTCTTTTTATGAGCAAGTCAAACGGATATACAAATGTAATGATGTTGGGGTCAAAAGGTATTTTGCCCCTGTGATACCTACGGATTGCTACGCACTTAGTGCTCCCGCAATCCTAAAACATTCGAAATCTGCCCTATTCGGGCTACTTTCTCATGTTTTGCGGGTCCCAAAGTCATGTTTTTTCATGCAAGCATGAAACACATGACCTTTTGACCCTGGTATCATGTAATTTAATTTTAGATTTCTATGTTGACTCTTACATTATGGTATACTTTATACTATAAATGAGCTCAGGAAAACACACATATGTGAGGAGATAAGCATGCTGAAAATAGGAGATTTTTCAAAATTGTCAAGGGTTAGTATCAGAATGCTGCGGCATTACGATGAAATTGATCTGCTGGTGCCTCAAAATACCGACTGCTTTACCGGCTATCGATATTACAGTGAGGAACAACTTGCTATTGCCGGCCGGATTACAGCGCTTAAAGATATGGGATTTAGCCTTTCTACCATAGGAGAAATTCTAAAAAGCTATGATAATGCTCAGGCATTGGCAGGATATCTTTCTGTTAAAAAGGCTGAGGTACTGGCGGAATCGGAGGTAGTATGCCACCGTCTGATGCTCCTTGATACGGCCATAGAACGGCTGAGAAAGGATGATAAAGCGATGAATTATAATGTAACGATTAAAACGTTAAAGGAACGCTATGTAGCCAGTGTTCGTCAGGTAATACCAGCCTACGATCAGGAAGGCATTTTGTGGGAAATGATGATGAGGGAAACTGCTGATATCCATATGCAGCCGGAGGACCCCTGTTATGGCCTGGCTGTTTTTCATGACAAAGGGCATAAAGAAAGTGACGTAGATGTAGAAGTCCAGATGTCCGTAAAAGGCAGTTATGAGAATACAGATCACGTTGTATTTAAATCAGTCCCAAGTATAACTTTCGCTTCAGCAGTGTTAAAAGGAAGCTACGAGCAGCTGACTACAGTCCACCGGGCTGTTGCTCAATGGGTACGTGACAATAACTATGAATTTAATGGGGCAATGTTCTGTATTTACCATGTTAGTCCGGCGGAGACACAGAATCCTGATGAATTGGTTACAGAAGTTTGCTACCCGGTGAAAAAGAACTAATGCTATTTATTTTAGAACCGCTTGTTTGAACAGGCGGTTCTTTTCTGTATTTCTCTCTTGACGTATTCTTGACATCTGATCTATTCTTATTGACACCTCTTTGACTATCTTTTTGTTAAAATCAACAATGTAATGGTGTTAATTAGCAGTTGACAATTATCAAAGTTGAAAATAACAGGAGATGAGAAGATGAGTATGATAATGTTACAGGATGTGATTTACCTTGTAATACTGGTAGGAGCATCTATTTTGCTTGGCCTTTATATTTTTAAAGTGATGACAGGGCAGAATGTATTTCTATCACGTGTGGCTGCCCCTGTGGAGCGCAGGATATATAAGATGATAGGAATTAAAGAGAATGAAGAAATGGGGGCAAAAAAATATGCCCTATCAGTGTTGTCGTTTAGTGCAATTGGCATACTTTTTGTTTGGTTGCTTGGAATGCTCCAGGGGATACTGCCAATGAACCCTGAGGAAATGAAGGGGATGAATTGGCATCTGGCGTTTAATACGGCAGTAAGTTTTGTTTCAAATACAAACTGGCAGGCATATTCGGGAGAAACAACATTATCCTATCTGACCCAGTTCTTAGGGCTGGCTGTGCAAAATTTTGTTTCTGCAGCAACCGGAATTGCAGTGGTATTTGCCTTGATCAGAGGTTTCTCTTTAAATCAGAAAAATACGATTGGCAGTTTTTGGGTTGACCTGACAAGAATTATACTTTATGTGCTGATTCCTCTATCTTTTGTTTTGGCGCTCTTGTTGGTTTCCCAGGGGGTCGTACAGTCTTTTGGACCTTACAGAGAAGTTTCTTTGCTAAATGGAACGGGTACCCAGACAATACCTCTGGGTCCGGCAGCTAGTCAGATTGCCATAAAGCAGCTGGGAACAAACGGTGGGGGATTTTTTGGTACAAATTCAGCATTTCCTCTGGAAAACCCAACGGCTTTGTCCAATTTGCTTCAGCTAATTTCTATATTGCTGATTCCCGCATCATTATGCGTATCCTTTGGAAAGGCTGTTAAGGACAGCAGGCAGGGAAGAACAATTTATATCGCTATGATGATTTTATTTGTTCTGTCACTAACGGCAGTTACCGCCAGCGAAGTGTTGCTGGCTCCGGAGTATGAAGGCGTCTCAGTTGCAGGAAATATGGAGGGCAAGGAAGTTATACATGGTACGGGAACATCGTCTCTTTGGGCGGCGGCAACTACGGCAGCATCAAATGGATCGGTAAACTCCATGCATGATAGTTTTACGCCTCTTGGAGGAATGGTCTTGCTGTTTTTAATGCAGCTTGGGGAAATTGTATTCGGAGGTGCAGGCAGTGGATTATATGGCATGATTGCCTTTGTTCTTCTGACTGTTTTTATTGCCGGACTTCTGGTTGGGCGAACGCCCGAGTATCTTGGAAAAAAGGTAGAACCTTTCGATATGAAAATGGTCTGTCTGATGGTACTGACTCCGTTATTTATGACACTGTCAGGTACGGCAGTGGCGGTACTTATGCCTAATGCAACATCATGGCTTACTAATTCGGGTGCCCATGGATTTTCTGAAATTCTTTATGCCTTTACTTCCATGGGAAATAACAACGGGAGCGCTTTTGGCGGATTTATTGGGAACACAATATTTACCAATGTATCAGGAGGGATAATTATGCTGTTGGCACGTTTTGTTCCCATGACAGCAGTAATTTGTCTTGCAGGCAATATGGCAAAAAAGAAAAAGGTGGCTGAAAGCGGGGGAACATTATCTACAACAAATGGAATGTTTATCGGTCTCCTGATCGGCGTTATTTTGATTGTTGGTGCGTTGAGCTTCCTGCCGGTGTTGGTTTTAGGGCCCATTGCTGATTACTTTACTATGCGATAGAAGGGAATGATTTAGAATGGAAAAGAAAGGGTTAAACAAACAAATTTTAGTGGATTCGTTACGACAGTCCTTTATCAAACTGGCACCAGAGAATCAGATAAAAAATCCCGTAATGCTGGTCGTATATATTGGAGCGGCATTAACTACTGTTTTATATGTATTGTCCCTTGCCGGTATCAAGGATGAGAGAAGCGGATATATTCTTGCTATTTCTTTGATTTTATGGTTTACTGTGTTATTTGCAAATTTTGCAGAAGCTATTGCAGAGGGGCGGGGGCGAGCTCAGGCAGATACACTGAAAAAGGCACGCAGAGATGTAATTGCAAAAAAAATTAAATCGATAGAACATACAGATGAGTATACAGAAGTGCTTTCCGCTGAATTGAAAAAGGGTGATTTGGTTATTGTACGGTCAGGAGAGCAGATTCCTATGGATGGGGAAGTCATTGAAGGCGCAGCATCTGTTGATGAAAGCGCTATAACCGGTGAATCTGCACCTGTAATTCGTGAGTCAGGCGGGGATCGCAGTGCCGTCACCGGTGGAACTATACTGGTATCTGACTGGCTGATTATTCAAGTGACGGCAGAGTCGGGGGGAAGCTTTCTGGATAAAATGATTTCTATGGTAGAAGGTGCATCCAGAAAAAAGACACCAAATGAAATTGCGCTACAGATCTTGTTGGTCACACTAACAGTGATATTTCTAATGGTAACCGCGACATTGATTCCCTTCACCAGGTTTGCAAGCAATCAGGCCGGTAATGGATCAGCTATATCCTTTACCAATGTTATTGCGCTTCTGGTCTGCCTTGCCCCTACAACAATTGGCGCACTTTTATCTTCTATAGGTATTGCAGGAATGAGCCGTCTTAATCAGGCCAACGTACTTGCAATGAGTGGTCGGGCAATAGAAGCAGCAGGAGACGTTGATGTGCTTTTGCTGGATAAAACAGGTACCATCACCCTGGGAAATCGTCAGGCAAGTGAGTTTCTTCCGGTGACAGGTATTCAGGCCCGGGAGTTGGCGGATGCTGCTCAGTTATCATCTCTGGCAGATGAAACGGCAGAAGGCAGAAGCATTGTAATATTAGCAAAAGAAAAATTTGATATTCGAGGGCGTGAACTTTCAAAACTAAATGCGGATTTTATTGAATTTACGGCAAAAACAAGAATGAGCGGAATTAATTACCGGGGAAATCAGATACGTAAAGGTGCGGCAGAAGCGGTAAAAGATTTTGTATGGAATAATGGGGGAGAATATCCAGAAGAATGCGAACAGATTGTTAAACGTGTTGCACAAGCCGGGGGAACACCTCTGGTAGTGGAAAAGAACAACCAGGTGCTTGGTGTTGTTTATTTGAAGGATATTGTGAAAAACGGGGTAAAAGAACGTTTTGAAGATATGCGGAAAATGGGCATTAAAACAATTATGATCACTGGTGATAATCCCATGACAGCAGCTGCAATTGCCGCAGAAGCAGGTGTTGATGATTTTCTTGCCCAGGCAACTCCGGAAGCAAAGCTGGAATTGATTCGTGACTACCAGTCCAAGGGACATTTAGTAGCCATGACAGGAGATGGTACAAATGATGCGCCTGCGCTGGCTCAGGCAGACGTTGCTGTAGCCATGAATACCGGCACACAGGCGGCGAAAGAAGCAGGCAATATGGTAGATCTTGATTCCAGTCCAACTAAGCTGATCGACATTGTGCAAATTGGCAAGCAGCTGCTTATGACCAGAGGCGCATTGACCACGTTTAGTGTGGCAAATGATGTGGCTAAGTATTTCGCGATTATTCCGGTATTGTTTTTTGGAATTTACCCAGAGCTGAAAGCATTGAACGTAATGGGACTCACCAGTTCAACAACAGCAATTTTATCGGCAATCATTTATAATGCACTAATTATTATTGCCCTTATTCCGCTGTCACTTAAAGGGGTAAAGTATCGTGAGCTTCCTGCAGGAAAGTTACTGAGTCAAAATATACTGATTTATGGTCTGGGTGGCATGGCAGCTCCTTTTCTTGCTATTAAAGCTATTGATATGCTGCTGACTGCCTGCAAAGTGATATAAGGAGAACTAAAATGAAAAAAACAATGATATTGATGCGTCCCGCCATAATCTGCTTTTTTGTGATGACCATATTATGTGGAGTCATTTACACGGCGGCCGTAACTGGTATTTCAAAGCTTTTATTTCCTTCTCAGGCGGAAGGAAGCATAATAACAATAACATTTAAAGATGGGACCAAAAAGGATTATGGATCTTCTTTGATCGCACAGGAGTTTACCAGTCCCAGATACCTGATTGGAAGGCCACAGGTGACAACGAACCTTTCACCAGTCAGTGAAGAGCAAAAGAAGCTTGTACAGGAGCGTGTTTCACTTTTGCATTCTTTTGATCCTGAGAACAAAGAAGATATACCGATGGATCTGGTAACAGCATCGGGCAGCGGGGCAGATCCCAATATCACTCCTGAGGCAGCAGAATATCAGGTGAAGCGTATTGCAAAAGTACGGGGAATAAATGAGGATGAGGTGAGAAGCATAATCAGTGAATATACGACCTCAAGGTTTTTTGGCTTTTGGGGAGAATCCGGAGTAAATGTTCTAAAGGTAAATCTTGCTCTGGATGGTTTATGGTAAGGAAAAACATAGTTGTCGAACGCAGCAGAAAATACTTGAGATAAAAAAGAATCGTGGTATGATATATTCAATATAGAGGAGGTATACTAAGTGAATGCATTTGACAGACGTCCGGATCCTAATGCACTACTGGAAGATATTTTGACCCGGCAGAGTAGTCATTCTGGAAAATTAAAGATTTTCTTTGGGTATGCTGCGGGAGTTGGAAAAACGTATTCTATGCTTGATGAAGCCCGAGAGCAGTACCGGCTGGGGAAAGATATACTGGTCGGGTATGTTGAACCTCATACCCGGCCGGAGACGCTTAGGCTTTTACAAGGGCTGCCTTCCATCCCACCTAAATCCGTATCCTATCGTGGGATGAAACTCAGAGAGTTTGATTTGGATGAAGCGTTGAAACGTAAGCCGGAAATCATTTTAGTTGATGAACTTGCACACACCAATACAGAAGGCATCAGAAACCGGAAACGTTTTCAGGATATAGAGGAACTTTTAAATGCGGGAATTGATGTATACACAACGGTAAATGTTCAGCATATGGAAAGCCTTAACGATGTTATTGAAGGCATAACTGGTGTGAGGGTTAAAGAAACCGTACCTGACGACATATTTGACAGGGCGGATAAAATTAAACTTATTGATATTGAGCCGGATGAATTACTCAGAAGATTCGTTGACGGTAAGATATATAAGCCGGAGCGTGCACAGACAGCCATGAACCATTTCTTTACGAGAGAAAATCTTAAGTTGCTTCGTGAAATAGCTATGCGTAAGGCTGCTGACAGAATTGGTAATGAGAATCAGCATGAGCGTCGAACCAGTGAGAAGATGGCAAACACAAAAATGCTCGTCTGCATGGGTACTTCTCCATCTTCCGCTAAATGCATCCGGTGGACGGCACGTGCTGCAGAAGCTTTTCATGCTCATTGGGCGGCAGTTTACGTAGAAAGTACGGACACCGGATTTTTGACTGCACCGCAGCAGAAAACGCTTCGGGAAAATATGGATCTTGCGGAAAAACTAGGGGCTGAACTTATTTTGCTGACCGGCCATGATGTTGCGGTGTCTGTATCGGAATATGCCAAATTGTCTGGTATTACCAATATTGTAGTAGGTAAGAGCCGTAATAGGAAAACATTTAGAAATTTGTTTGATATGGACTTTGAGGATAAATTGATTTCTCTTCTCCCCAGTATAGAAGTTCATATTGTTCCCGGTACAAATCTTAGGCGTGAGTATAAAAAAAGACATAAGATAATCTGGTCGGAAAAAATTGAGCTGTCATGGATAGACAGTATTAAAACAATAATATTCATGTTGGCAGCAACACTGCTATCACTTCTGGTTCAGAGCATGGAAATAGGTGATCAAAATATTATGATGACCTATATTCTTTCTGTGCTTATTATATCAAGGAGCACAAAAGGTTATATTTATGGTATAGTGGCATCCATCGCAAGTGTATTAAGCTTTAATTTCTTTTTTACTGAACCCATGTATACGTTCAAAGCGATTCAAGCGGGGTATCCTATTACTTTTTTCATTATGTTGATGGTAGCATTTGTAACAAGTGCCCTTACAGTAAGAATAAAATCTCAGGCTAAACTTGCTGTTCAAAGAGAGCGCCGGACAGAAGTACTTTATGAAATAAATAAAAAACTACTGGTCACAAGAGGAACTGAAAACATAACAGCATTGATTAATAATTATATTGTTAATTTGTTTGCGCGTTCAGTGGTGGTTTTTACATCAGATCCGGATACTGGTGCTGACGGCAGGATTTTACAGGCTTTTGACGATGTAGATGAAGCAGATTTAAATTCAGGTGAAGAAAAGGCTGTAGCACATTGGGTATTTGTGAATCGAAAACGAGGAGGGGCAGGAACTGATACTTTAAGGGGGGCAACCGGGTTCTATATGCCTGTCATATCTCAGGGGAACGTATTGGCCGTTCTGGGGATATCCTGTGCAAAAGGGCCGTTAGATCACAATACACGTCAATTCTTAAGAATGATTGGTTCTCAGGTGGCTATGGCGCTGGAGAGACAGAAGCTTTCCGATGAACAGCGGGAAATTATTGTTGAAGCAGAAAAGGAAAAAATGAGAAGTAATCTGCTTCGTGCAATCGCACATGACTTACGCACTCCTTTATCTGGTATTCTTGGAGCCAGCTCGGCAATACGGGAAAATAAGCAGACATTAGATGAAAGTACACGGGATAAACTTAATTTAGATATTCAGGAGGAGGCTCAGTGGCTGATTCGTATGGTAGAAAATTTGTTGTCTGTAACCCGGATCAATGAGGGGGAATCTAAGGTGGACAAGAGTCCGGAAGCAGCAGAAGAAGTAGTGGCAGAAGCGGTAAGCAGAATCAGAAAAAGATTTCCAAACCATACTATTGAAGTTTCTGTTCCTGACGAACTGTTGGAAGTACCGATGGATGCTACACTGATAGTTCAAGTATTGATAAATCTTCTTGAAAATGCTGTAAAACATTCACCGCAGACGTCACCGGTGAATGTTATATTGAAAAAACAAGAAGGATTTGCGGTTTTTGAGGTAATTGATCATGGAAATGGAATTGCGGGGGAAGATATTCCATATCTGTTTACAAGCTTTGTGCCGTACGGATCGAAAAGTTCGGATTCTTCCCGGGGGATGGGAATAGGATTGTCTATATGTATGACAATTATAAAAGCCCATAATGGTACAATGACAGCAGATAATTTAAAGACAGGCGGTGCAATGTTTAAATTTACACTGCCCATGGAAGGGAGAAAATAACAATGGTAAGACCTATGATACTTGTTATAGAGGATGAAGAATCTATTTGTAATTTTATGATGGCAGTCCTTAATGCAAATGGGTATCAAGTGATGAAGGCAGGTGCAGGAAAAGAGGGAATTTCAATGGCTGCTGCTTATTCACCTGATGTTATTTTGCTGGATCTTGGTCTGCCGGATATGGACGGGACGGAAGTGATTAAAGGGATCAGAACATGGTCGAAAGTACCAATTGTAGTAGTATCTGCCCGGGGACATGAGCGGGAAAAGGTGGAAGCCCTTGATCTGGGTGCTGATGATTACATTGTTAAACCTTTTGGAACCTCAGAGCTCCTTGCAAGAATCAGAACAGCTTTGCGGCACAGTACACAATGTATGGGGGGACAGGTACAAGGGGAAGAAAAGATGATTGTCGGAGAGCTTCAGATAGATTATGAAAAACGTTCTGTGCAGCTGGCAGGAAAAGCTATACATCTTACCCCTGTGGAATATAAAATACTGGCTTTATTATCTAAACATGCAGGAAAGGTTCTTACACATGATTATATCATGAAGGAAATATGGGGGCTTTACGCCGGTGACAGCCATACCCTCCGTGTGAATATGGCAAATATACGTAGGAAAATTGAAGAAAACCCAGGTGCACCCAAATATATTTTGACAGAAATGGGCGTTGGATACCGGATGGTGGAGGAGTAATAGATGGAAAAATATACAAAAGCTTACAATAAAATAACCGGAAGATAATAAATTAAATGCTATTGACAATTATCAAAGACAATAGTATATTTGTATGTACAAACAAAGGAGGAGGATAATTGAATAAAGAAATTAGTACAAATGATTCAGAATGTAAGCTAAATAGCTGCCTTTTCTTCTCTACAACAAAATTAGCCAGAGAAATGGGGAAGCTTGCGGAAGAGGCTTTTAGCAAAACCGGATTGTCACCCAGTCATGCGGTGTTGCTGTACATCATAAACTTACATGGGGAAATTCAGCAGAAGGAAGTAGGAGAATTAGTTCATCTTACGCCATCTACTATTACCCGCCTGTTGAATAAACTGGAACAAAAAGGATATGTAACAAAGAAGGCGGAAGGAAAAAATGTCTGTTTGCAGGCAACTTCTCATGGAAAAGCTCAGCAGGAAGAGATTATTAAGGCATGGAATTTGCTTCATCAGGGATATCAGAACATTTTGACAGAAGAAGAAATCAGCCGTTTTTTTGAGATTAGTAAAAAATTGTTAGATGAACTTGCAAATAGAAACAATTAAAATAGGAGGATACAAAAATGGAAGAAATATTTACTAGAAGAAGTATAAGAAAGTTTACGGAGAAGACAGTGGAGCCTGAAAAGGTAGACAAGCTCCTTCGTGCGGCTATGCAGGCGCCATCTGCCGCTAATCAGCAGCCATGGGAATTCATTGTAGTTCAAGATAAGAAAAGGCTGGCCCAGGTGGCAGAAGTATCACCTTATGCAAAGCCTGCAGCAGAATCTGGAGTGACTTTTGTTCTTTTGGCAGATGAAAGTAAGATGAAAATACCTACCGGTTGGGAGCAGGACATGGGTGCTGCTGCTGAGAATATGCTTTTGGAGGCAGTCCATCTAGGCCTTGGGGGTGTTTGGTTCGGGGTAGCCACATCTGAGATCGTAGCTGAGAATGTACGCAAGATGTTTAATCTTCCTGAAACTATTCGACCATTTGCCATGATATCTGTAGGTTATCCGGATGGGCAGGAAAATAAATTTATTGATCGATATCAACAAGAACGTGTTCACTATGAAAACTGGTAATAATTATAGGAAAGGAAAGTAAGCATATGGTTAAAGTGGTAGCAGACAATTATATTAAAGCTGAAAAAGTGGATGAGTTTATCCTTCTTGCAAAACAACTGGTACAAGATACCAGAGAATTTGATGCAGGATGTATCCGTTATGAACTGCTTAGAGATACAAAAGATCCTCTTCATTTGATTATGTTGGAGGAGTGGGAGAATCAAGAGTCATTGACAAAACATTCTCAGTCTGAGCATTTTAAGAAGGCTGTATCTCAATTTGGAGCCTATATGGAAAGGCCGGGAGACGCGCATTTTTATGAAGTAATTGTTTAGTTCCGGCAAATAGGAAGGGTGAGAAAATAATCTGACTTATGAATTACAATTTATAAATTATTTTCATAAAACAGCAATTTTTAAATATATATTCGAAAATAATTAGTTGACCCAATACCATGAAGATGTTACAGTATATTTGGCATTTGGTGGCATATTTTCGGGTATGTTAACCGTTCGGTATTGGTATACCGAGCGGTTTTTTCGTCTGTATAATAAAGTGTAATGAATAGATGAGATGCCTGAACATGTCATTTTATACGAAAGAAAACAATATTTGTATTTACAAACTTTTATTTGCAGGTATCATATTGAGTGTGATATCATGAACAAAATGTATTGAGAGGATATACAATGGTTACGATTAAAGACGTCGCAGAGGCTGCAGGTGTATCTGTAGGAACTGTATCAAATGTTATTAATGGTAAAACAAGAAATGAAAAATTAATCCGTGATGTGGAAAAAATGATTGACGAACTTGGTTTTCAGGTTAACGGTAGAGCAAGAAGTCTAAAAAAGAAGGACTCTCATATGATTGGACTTCTGGTAAATCGTTTGCAGGAGCCGGGAATGCGGTTGATGGCAGAGACAATTGAGCAAAGTCTGAGAAGTATGGGCTATAGCATTGTACTCAAAACAACGGATGATAATCGGATTCTTGAGAAAAAATCTTTAGAACAGGTAATGAATATCGGTGTGGATGGAATAATCATCATTGCTGGAAACACAAAGAGGAATTGGAAAAAATTGCTGGACAGTACGCAGAAACCTATTGTATTGATCGGCGATTCCTCGGATATACCGGACAATGCAAGTGTAATTACGGTAAATTACGAAAAGGCATTAGATGATTTTTTTGCATGGTGCAGGGACAAAAACTATCATAAGGTGGATTTAATCTGGCATAAAGAGTTTTTGGATGAAGAAAAAATATTAAAGATACGTCATCAGTATTCTGCATTTGATATTCAGTATAAGATTGTGGGGAGCAGTTCCAAGGAAACCGGGTTTAAGGCTGCTTATGAAATGTACTACCAGAATCGTACAGCAGATGTTATTTTCATTGGAAACAAAGAATTAGCGGTGGGGGTGTTTCAGGCGGCAAGAATACTCAAGTGCACAGACTTTACCAGCTTTGTGTGTGTTAAAAACAGTAACTGGGTCGAAGATGATGACATTTTTGATGCTATCGTAGATGTGTCATATTATGAGCTGGCTGAAAAAGCCTTTCAAAAAATGAAAGAAGGGCTCAAACATGGTAAGAACCTAAAGTCTATAGATACTATTTATGCAGGGTTTGAGCTGATTCCAGAAGATAGCCGTAAAGGGATAGGCAGGTCAAGTGAAAAGTCTGCCAGAGAATTAAACCTCGCAATACTAAATTCGGATACCGCAAAAGTTCTTGAAAAGATGGCGGTAGAGTATGAGTTGCAAACAGGAGTTAAAATTCACTGTCATTGTTTTGAATATCATGATTTATGGAAGACCATATGTAATCCATCGTACATGGACGAGCTTTCCATTGATGCATTGATGTATGATATTGTGTGGAAGGAAAGCCTGATCAGTCAGAAAAGACTGTTAGACATTACTTATCTGGAAGCAGAAAATCCTGATAACTTTCAGGGATATATTGATGGTGTGGCAGATCTATTCGGGAGAATGGGAGGAAAACTATACGGAATTCCATTTTTGCCCGGTACTCAGCTCTTATTTTATCAGCGTGATCTGTTTGAAGATGAAATGGTTCAGATTCAGTTTGGCAGAATGTTCGGGTATCGGCTGGCAGTACCTAAAACTCTTGGCGAATTTCTAAATGTAGCTAAATTTTTTACCAGAGAATACAATGACAGATCTGCAGTAAAATACGGAACTGCGATTATCAATCAGGGAAATTTATATAATAGTATTGAATTATTGAACAGGTTATGGACCTATGATTTAGAAATAGTGAAAGATGGTAGATTAAATCTTGATAGTCCGGAAGTAAAAATTGCAATTGAGGAATACAAGCAAATTTATCAATATACGGATAAAAAACTAAATATTCAATCATGGGAAGACAAAGCTGCCGAGTTTAAAAGAGGAAATATTGCTATGGCTGAAATGTATGACTCATTTGCCTTTGAGATTAATGATCATAATAACTCTAAAGTGGCAGGAAATATTGGATGTGCTCCAATCATAGGTAATTGTCCCGTAGTGGGAGGTTGGGGGCTGGGTATTTACAACAACAGCAAAAATAAAAAGGCAATACAAGATTTTATTTTGTGGGTGAGCAGTCCTAAAAGGGATAATATTATTTCGGTGCTATCGGGAGTTTCAAACAGAAAACAGTTTTATCTTAATAAAGATCTAGACAATTTGTATCCGTGGAAAAATAAAGTTTTGGAAAGCTATAACAGCAGCAGAAACAGAAAACATATATCTGATGTAAGTAATTATGAATTAGATATGAAGTTTTATGATGAAATTCTTGGAAAGACCTTGGGTGATATTTTATTGGGAAAAATCACTATAGAGGATGGGCTTGAGAAAATAAAGGAAGAGACAAAAAGGATATTATAGGCAGTATTGACCACACATAAAAAAAGTTGGTTTTGTATAAAATGACGAAAATGAAATAAGCATTGACTATTTTATGGTAAAAAGATATAATAAAGTCGATATATGAAACGATTCATGAAACAATATTACTATGAGAAGGAGAAAAAAAGTGATTAATTTTGATGACAAAAAACAGGTAGCAAAAGCAATTCAATTTACAAATGTAAATCCTAATTTAACAAAACAAGGTCTCTTAGAGCATTTGGAAATTTGTATGAAGTACGATTTTCAGGCAGCTATGATTGCACCATGTTATATCAGACTGGCCAAAGATGTTTTAAAGGGAACCGGAATTGAAGTAGCATCCACATTGAACTTTCCACAGGCAAATGATACTTTGGACATGAAATTAGCCGCACTTAGGGAGATGATTAAGGAAGGGGTAGATCAATTTGATTTTCCGCCAAATCCTGGATTGTTGATTGGTGGCGAAGAAGACGCTTATTTTGAAGAGATGAAGCAGATTGTGGATTTAGCACATGGGAATGGCGTTATCGTAAAATCCATGCTGGAGTTTGGATTTTTAAATGAAGAACAGAAAGTAAAAGCTGCACAACTGGCATGTAAAGCGGGGATAGACTGGGTAAAACAATCCAGCGGCTGGGGCGTAGGCGGATGTGCTGCAACGGTAGAGGATGTGAAGATTTTGAAGAACAATATTTCACTTCCTTGTAGAGTTAAAGTGTCCGGTAAAGTAAATACTGCAGAAAAAATGAAAACAATGTTTGAAGCCGGAGCAGAGTTAGTTGGCACCAGTTCAGGACCTGAAATTGTTGATGGCCTAACAGGAGATCCGAACGCATACTAAGGGCTAACAGAACCGGAAATGAAAGGGGGCAGTAAATGATGAAGGTCTGCATCATAGGAAGTTATGCAAAGGCTCTGGTAGTAACCGCTGACAGAATACCCACAGAAGGGGAAACACTGATGGGGCATGATTACAGAGAGGAGTTTGGCGGCAAGGGTTCTGATATGGCCGTACAGGCACGAAGACTTGGCGCAGAAGTTTATTATGTAGGTGTAGTAGGTGAAGACAATTTCGGCAAAGAATTCATGCAGTTGATGAAAGATGAAAAAATCAACATTGACGGACTTCGATTAACTAACCAGCAGCCCACGGCAACAGGTCTGATTATTAAGGATAAAGCGGCAAAGAATATTATTGTAGTTGATTCTGGTGCAAATGGGGTGTTTGGAAAAGAAGATATTAATAAAGCCAGAGCATTAATTGAAAAAAGTGAAGTGGTTTTGACACAGCTGGAAATTCCAATCGATACCGCACTTTATTCCATGAAAGTTGCCAAGGAATATGGAAAGATTACCATACTAAATCCTGCGCCTGCTATTGAGCTATCTGGTTATGATTTAACTGACGTCGATATTCTAACACCAAATGAAACGGAGGCTCGGATTGCTGCAGGAGTATCCGCAAATTCTGATTTGTCAAATGAAGCGATAGCTCAGAAATTGTTACATAGAGGCTGTAAAATTGTGGTAATGACTTTGGGTGATAAGGGTTCAGAAATATTTACCCCTGAATATACAAAAAAAGTTCAGCCATATAAGATCGATGTAGTAGATTCCAATGGTGCGGGAGACTGTTTCAACGCTTCTTTAGCATCGGCACTGGCACAGGGCAAAACAATAGAGGAAAGTGTATTGTATGCCAATGCTGTATCTGCACTGTGCTGCACCAAATGGGAAACCGTTCCGTCTTATCACACTGCGGATCAGGTGGAAGCATTTATACAAAAATTTGGAAAGAAGGAGATAATAGAATGAGATTAGGTAGAATTTTACACCCAGAACTGGCAAAAGCACTGGCAACCTGTGGGCATACAGACATTATCCTTGTAACAGATGCAGGCTTTCCGATACCCAAAGAAGTTAATAGGATTGACTTGGGATATTATCCCGGAAAAACAGATTTACTCGACATTCTAAAAATGCTGAGAGAAGAAATTTTTGTGGAGGAAGTATCCTTTGCGCCGGAAGTAAAGACACATCATCCTGCTTTGTATCAAGAACTTCAAGAAATATATACTGGTTCGGGAGCAGTGTTTTCTGCAAAATCCCATGAGGAACTGGTAGAAAAGATTGCACCAAAGGCAAAAGTAGTAATCAGATCAGGATCATTAAATGCATGGGGAAATATTGCCCTTACCTGCAGCACGGATCCTTTTGCATGGTTTACCGAGGAAGACATCACTATTTTGGACACCTATGTGGAAAGAAGAAGAAGAATCAAAGAAAATGAAATTCCGAAATTGTAGATAGGTCAAAAGGGAGGTTTATGAAATGAGAAAATCAATTGTTGCGATTTTGTTATGTGGAGCCTTAGCAGCAACCGGTATTTCCGGGTGTGGCAGTGAAAGTAAAGATGATAGTGAAAGTAAGAGTAACGGTGGAAAAACACTGACGATCATGGCAAGTCAGGACTGGGTATATGATACGGAAATGAAGCTGGGAGAAGAGTTTGAAAAAGAAACAGGGATAAAAGTCGATTATCAGATTGTTCCGGCAGATCAATATTATAATATGCTGATGACTAAGCTGAACAGTGGAGAAGGTCCGGATATATTCGGCGGACAGTCTGGAAGTTTTGACATTGTATCACAATATAATGTGGTAGAAAACGCAGTGGATTTATCAGATCAGCCATGGGTAGAAAATTATGATGAGTTTGCAAAAGAAGAGACCTCTGTAGATGGTAAAGTCTATGGCGCTACATATTATGATATAACTACTGACTATTATATGATTTATAACAAGAAGATTTTTGAGGAAAACGGTCTGGAAGTACCCACCACTTTTGCTGATTTTGAGAAGAATTGTCAGACCTTGCTCGATAACGGGATTACTCCTGTATATGAACCTTGCGGAGACGGATGGCATCATACCATGTGGTTCTGTGAAGTGGGTGGAAAGTTTGAGGATGCGGTACCCGGACTTACAGATCAGTTGAACAACAATGAAGTGAAATTTGCCGATGTTCCAGAATTAAAAGAAGCACTGGACCAGATTAATGATGTGGCCCAGAAGGGGTACTTTGGAGATAATTACTTATCAGACGAATATGCAGATACAGCAACGTATATGGGAACTGGTGAATTTGCAATGACAATTGATAAGCCGGGTCAGATTGCAGGATATGTGGATGCATCAGACGGAGCGTATACAGAGGATGATTTTGGCATGTTCTTGATTCCTACACTGGATAATGATGTGTTGAATGAACATCCATGTGGTCCGTCAAGATTTGTTTATTCTGGTTCAGATAACATAGAGGAGGCTAAACAATATCTGGAATATATCACCACCAAAGATAGTGTACAGTATATGATTGATAATGAAACAAAAATAGAAAACCTTCCTTTTGAAGTGGGGCAGACACCATCTTACAGTGATGAGACAAAAACCTTCCTGGATTCTCATGATAAATCTGGAACAGTGCTTCAGGATGCTGTTAAATATTTGAATCCACAGTGGACAGAACTGTCTCAGGACCTTGTATCGATGTTTATCGGGGATATGAATTCTGATGATGTGTTAAAAGCTATTGATGAGAGAAGAGCAACCCAGGCTGGTGCGGCAGGTGATGAGGCTTGGAGCAAATAAGCATACTGAAACGTAAATGAAATGGAGGACGATTTTAATGAAAAAGTCAAAAATGTATCCATGGTACTTTGCTGCCGGTGCGGTTCTTATCTTTACGGCATTATCAGTAGTACCCGGACTTATAGGTATTGGCTATTCCTTCACGGACTGGTCAGCGTATTCGAAGGAAGTTCATTTTGTCGGACTGAAAAATTTTAAAGAAGTATTTAGTGCAGATCAGGATTACCTAAAGTACATAGTAAACACACTTTTATTTACCCTTGTTACTACCGTTGCAAAAACCGGATTAGGCCTGTTGTTCGCTTTAGCTTTGAGCAGAAACATTAAACTCAAGAATTTTCACCGGGGAGTAATGTATATGCCGTCAGTGTTATCGGTTCTAATTATAGGGCTGGTATTCACGTCCATACTTAATCCTAAAACCGGATTAATGAATGAATCTTTCCGTATGCTGGGAATGGATGGTCTGGCTCAGCACTGGCTGACTAATCCTAAGCTTGCATTTTGGTCAGTCATGGGAGTGGATATCTGGCGGGGAACTGGTTATATCATGACCATTTTAATTGTGGGTATTCTTGCAATTCCCCAAGTCTATTATGAGGCATCGGGTATTGACGGTGCCAGCGGGTATCAAAAATTTGTTTATATTACACTGCCTATGTTGAAGCAAACACTTGCGGTAACCATAGTATTAAATGTACTTTACGGATTAAAGGTGTTTGATTTGGTCTATGCATTGACCAACGGAGGTCCCGGACACGTGACCGAAGTAATGTATACTGCTGTATTTAAGCAGTTCTCGCAGGGACTGTATGCTGTGGGAACGACGATTAGCTCTGTAATGTTCATCTTCATGATTATTGTAGGATATTATATGATAAAAATTTTAACTAAAGATGAGGTGATTGAATGATGGACAGCAAAACAAAAAAGAAAATACATGAAGTCTTAAAAAATGTGCTGGCCTGGATTATTTCCATCATTATGCTCACGCCTCTTGTACTTATTGTCATCAATGCATTTAAGACGGATGCTGAAGCGCTGACAATGACGCTGTCTCTTCCCAAAACATGGACGCTTGATAACTTTGCTGTGGTCATTGAAAAAGGAAAATTGGGAAGAAGCTTTTTAAACAGCCTTTTGTATGCAGGATGTGCAACAATAATTACCATTTTCTTTGGCTCTATGGCAGCATATGTTTTAGCCAGAAGAAGAGAAAAAGCGGATAACCGTATATACATGTATCTGGTTCTTGGAATTGTTATACCGGTCAATTATGTGGCATTAATGAAAGTTATGCAGATTACCCATTTAAATAACACTGCTTTAGGTATCATTCTTCTGTATGTAGCACTGCAGCTTCCATTTACCATATTTCTTCTATATGGATTTGTATCTAAGATTCCGGTTGATCTGGATGAAGCGGCAGTACTAGACGGATGCGGCCCCTGGCGTTTGTTTTTTAAGATTATTATGCCTATGATGAGCTCTAGTATGGTTACCGCAGCTGTGCTTTGTTTTCTAAATACCTGGAATGAATTTGTTATGCCGTTGTACTTCTTGAATTCATCGGATAAGTGGCCTATGACACTGGCAGTTTATAACTTTTTTGGTCAATATTCAAAGAGTTGGAATCTGATTTGTTCAGATATTTTACTTACTTGTCTGCCTGTAATTATTGTCTACCTTGTTTGCCAGAAGTATATTGTAGGAGGGCAGACTGCAGGCGCGGTAAAGGGATAAATAATATTCAGAAATACACTTTATTATTTGAAGGAGGAATTTAAATATGATAGCAGCAGTCGCATCATTAACAATGGAGGAGTTACTGAAAAGTGAGCCGTCCAACTTACATACTGGGCCAGTGCTAGGCAAGGATGGTATACAGGGGATTGACAAGGCACCATATCTCCCGGACACGTTGAAATGGCTGTCTATAGGAACCATGTATGATCATCCAAAATCCTGGACATTTATGGGGGGCGGTGTAGCACCCGGAGAGGGAGCTGTGATTCTCTATATGCTGGATATTCAGGGGAAGAAATACTATCCCGATGAATTTGCTTCAGACAGAAAAACACAGATAAGCTGGTATTATCGAGATGGGTATCAGCCTTGTCCTGTTTCCATATGGCGAGCTGAAGGGATAGAAGTAACTATACAGCATTTTGCCGTGCGTCATCCGGCAGATGATTCTACGCTTATTTATTCACAAGTTAAACTAGTGAACAAGGGAAACAGTAAAGCATCTCCCAGTCTGCTTATCAATGCAGGTCCCAAAATTCATCTGCCGCTGACAAAGGAGCCGTCAGTATCAGGAGATACTTGCATGGAATATAAAAACAAGATGGAGCCAGGAGAAGAAATTGTGCTCGACTTTGTTTCTCATGCGGCAGGTGCGGATATTCATCCTGAACAAAAAAGTGCCTATGGAACTTTTGAGGAGAACTATAGCCGCATGAAAGCGGATAATGATGATCATATACAAAAGCTGGCTCATCCTGTTACTTTACCCAACCAAGGAATTGCGGATATGTATAAGGCAATACAGATTATGCTCTGGAATTATGCGGTAGAAAGAGATGGAGAATGCCAAATTCGATCTAATGCAGGAAATCCTGCAAGAATACAAAGCTATGACAGGCCGTTCCCTCATGATGTACCCAACTTTGTGGATCAGTTCATCAGAGAAGGTGACTATGAATTGGGGAAGAAGATATTAGGATCAGATACCTATCGTAAAATGAATTCTTCAGACATTAAAGATTGGGATGACCTGAATTATATGGATACAATCGGAAAATTTATGCTTCCCTACGCACAATATCTGCAGAATACCGGTGACGAGAAATTTTTTGACAATGATATCCGTTTGTTTCTGAAAGAGGCGGCACGCAATATACATAAGTTTCGTATTTTTGATGACCCGGAGCATGAGGGACTGATGAAGAAAGGCGAAGATTTTGAAAACTGGTCTGATGACGGGGATTATCTGCTTGCCGATAACTGGGCTGCACTGCATGGGCTTCAGGCATATTGCTATATTGTAACCCGACTTAATGATAAAGAGGAAATACAATGGGTGAATGAAGAGATGAAATCTCTGAATGACGCTGTTAATGCCGCAATTGAAAGGGCAATGGCTCGACGAAACATGGATTATTATATGGGTGCTTTTGATGACGTTGCTTACCAGCGCTATATAGCCGGATCATTCTATTCATGGGTACCTTATTCAGCAGCATTGGCTACATTCCCATGGGGAGCTGAATTGAAAGGATATAACCTTGGAGGTGTATGGAAAGATAAATTTGATGCAGCACTTGATTATGCCATTGAACAGAGAAACTTGAGAATGATTCCGGACGGAAGCTGGGGAGCATGGTGGAGTAAAGTTACTTATGGAAGTGTTTATAATGCCGCGGCAGGTGTACAGTGTTTGTTTTCAGATAAATATAGAACAGAAGCATTAAAGAATGTTGAGTTTTTATATGAAAATCAGTGTGCTCCATTTGTATGGTCCGAGGCATTTGAAAGCAAAGGCAAATATGAGTGGGCAGGGATGTATCTTCCGCAGGAATCCTATGGTAATTACGAGGCATGGGGATCTTCCTTTACTAAGCAGGCGATTTTACAGGCATGTGTTTCTGTTCAGGCAGACGGAACTGTAATATTGGGCAGAGGGATTTTAGATAACTGGATGAAATCCGGTGATTGTGTTGCGTGGGAAAATGTCAACATCAATAATGGTCGCACATTTAGTTTCTCTATTGTTTCCAGGGGAACTGAAATTGATCTTGAACTGAAAGGAGATCAACCAGAAGGTGACGTGATTCTTGATCTTCCGATAATGAAAGATAATGTTGAATATACCACAGCGGGAGAAGTGCAAGATTCAGGCGCAGTACGCATAAAGGGAAATGTGTCAAAACTTACAGTAAAATTGAAACAAGGAATTAAGGCTCTGGAAATATAATTTGTAAAATAAAGTTTAAGTAAAAAAATGACGCTATAGTAAAACATATTCTATAGCGTCATTTTCAGTGTCTGTATTAGGCTTTAATCGCCCACCGTAATTTTGCACAACGTGCACGGCCATTTGCATTACATTCGGCAGCTGATGGTCGAATAGGCTGAGGCGAAATTTCCCTGTATATACCTTCCCTACAAAAATGCTGAAATGATTTTTTCACAAGACGATCTTCACCGGAGTGAAAAGTGAGAATTGCAACACGACCGTCTTTAGCTAAAGCTTGTGGAAGTTTTTCCAGGAAACTGTAAAGTACCTCAAACTCATTGTTGACATCAATGCGAAGAGCCTGAAAACATCTTTGACAAGTCTTTTTCACTTCTTCGTTTCTATTTTTTTCAGGAAGAAAGGATAAGGTATCCTGAATGATGTGCTGGAATTGTGTGGTTGTGTTGATTTGAGTACCTTTTTTTATTGCAGTGATTATTGCATGAGCAATTTCCTGGGCATAGGGTTCATCCGCATTTTCCAGCAGCATTCCATATAATTCGTCTTGGGTGACCGACTTAAGTCTATCTGCAGCAGACATGCCCTTTGAAGGATTAAGACGCAAATCAAGGGGCCCTTCAGCTTTAAACGTGAATCCTCTTTCCGGATTATCTATCTGCATAGAGGATACACCTAAATCGGCCAGTATAAAGTTCAGCGGACCCGAAGTTAAGACAATCTCATCTATATTGGAAAAATTTGTATTTCTAATGGTCAGAATTTCAGACCCATAGCCTAATTGTTCTAAACGTTTCTTCGTTCGGGGTAATTCAAGAGTATCTACATCTGTAGCATATAAATGCCCTTCTGATTTTAAACATTTGAGCATTTCCAGAGTGTGCCCACCATAGCCCAGGGTTGCGTCCAAACCAGTTTCCCCCGGCATAATTTGTAAGATATCCATAATTTCCTTTACACAGATAGAACGGTGCATTCCGGCAGGCGTATTTCCTTTTTGGATAACTTTAGCAACTGTGTCGGCATATAGTTCTGGTTGTAGTTCTTTGTACTTATCTTTAAAATTTTTAGGATGTGTCCCCTTATATCTGGGTCTTCGCTGATGCGTTGTTTCTATATTATCCATGGTCAACCACCTTTCAAAAAGCTGTAGTAAAATCAGAGTTTCACTGTTGAAGAATACTGTAAATTTTAAATAAATTATGAGAACTGGGATAATCATTAATCAGGATCACATGAGGATGTGAAACAGGTAAATTTGGAATTGTGGTAATGACCATGTCATAATGATCCAGTTTTGGGGTACCTGCAAAAGTTAAAGCAGTAGCAATTTCAATTTGTAAATAGTCAACGTCATTTTTATTACAGAATTCTGAAATAAGTGTGGCTATAAATTCAGCATGAGGAGTGCCGAAATCCACAACAAGCAGAGCTGTCTTCCTATGAGAAGTGTGACAGAGTTCAGGACAAGTAAGACACATCCAAAACAAAACATCGGATATACGGGCAGACATATCGATATCTATCCGTGTTGACATATTCTTTAGACCTTCATATGCCATCTGATACAGACGCGGATTTGCACGTTTTAATGAATGAGAAAAACACAAAATACGGTCGAATAGTACAGAAGTGCTTATTGGGCGTAATTTTGCGTTTAAATACACTGATTGTATAGTAAAGCGGAGCAAATGTTTTGTATCTTCATCAGGTGTAACATGGACAACATCCGAAATACTATCAAAAAAGATATCCGCTTCTTTTGTAATCAGTTCCTTTTCATCGGGAGTATCCCATCCACTAAACAATCGATGTATGTAATAATGTAGAGGCTGTAAATTTTTTTTCTCAATATTGGGAAAGTATTCTTTTAAATGATAAAAATATCTAGAGTAAAAGTCCGATTCTATAGGAAAATCACTAGATAATTCATAGCCTTGATGCTCCCTAAGTAAGGACACCAAATAAAGCATCATCTGATATATCACTGCAATGTCATCTTTCCTGAACCAGTCAAACTGTTTTTCATCCATACTTGATTTGGCAAGGGTTAAAATTAACTCCTGAATAGTACCCAGATTAACAGGAACGTCAAATTGATTAGGATTAAGACCGTAAAGTTCAAGCAAAAAACTGGCAGAGAAATCTCTTAAATACTGTTCATTTTTTCCCAGCAGTTCAAATCGATTGTAATTATGTTCTATAGACATACCCCGGCTGCGCAGAAATCGATTAATTTTTGGTAATAAACGCATTAATGTAGACCGACTGACATATAGTCTGTTTTCATAAAATTCTATGGAATGATTAGGATGAAAAAGCAATTCCCTTAACCAGTGCATAGCAACAGAATCATTAAACAAATCTTTGAAAACAAGACTTATACAAGCAATATTTTGATTGTGCAGTCTGACTCCGTTTTTCTTGGAAATTTCAAGATTTAGTTTATCTCCCCAGATTTTTTTGAGTTCAGAAATATCACCAGCAACAGTACGTTCACTGGATTTTATTGCATCAGATAAGTAAGAAAGTGTTGTCCAGCCCTCATGAGCAATGAGAATTTCTAAAATTTTTATCATTCTTTGTGATGAAGCATCTAGTAGTTTACGCAAGTTAAAAACCTCCAAAAGGCCCCCCAAGGACCTTAAATATTCTCTAATCATACCAGTTTAATAGGAAACTGTCAATTTATAGCCCTCTAATTCTCAAGTGATTATTACCGTTTAACAGCTGAAATTTGTCCATTTTCTGCGGTTTCATCGGAAAAAAGCGGTTAAATTTTTCGCTGTTACTTAAGTATAATGAAGGAGCATTATTAAACTTAACAAAATTTAAGGTATTGAGGAGGAGGACATGCTAAAAAGCAAAAAAAGATTAATTACAAGCTGGATAATGGCACTGGCTATGGTACTGAATGTTTTTTCTTCATATAGTACGGTATATGCTGTCGGTGAAGAAGATAATGTAAAAGACAAGCTTACAAATTTAGTGGCTGAAATCAGTCAGGGAGAGAAGATTATTGATGAGGGTGGAACACTTACCAGCGATAAAAATGTAGAGGTCGCAATATCCTTTGGGGTACCGGTATTAGGTGATGATCCTACGCCGCAGGATCCAATCCTTAAAGGGGATATGGCTGTGTTTGAACTTGGTGCCGATTTTAAATTGGTTTCTGGCGGGACAATGGAGCTCACTAGTGGTAAAAATCTTGTTGGACATGTTACACTTTCCACAAATGTAGAAGGAAAAGTAATAGCAACCGTAGTGTTTGATGGAGAGGACGAAGTTTTCAGCGGTGATGATGGGATACTTGAGGTAAACTGCAAATTTAATGCTGAGTTGAATTATGATGCCAGTGGAGCATCGGATGCAGGGCAAGACAATGATGTAAGTATTTTAAATAAGACCTTTACCATGCAAGTTCCTGCCAAAGAAAAGAATTTTACGATAGTGAAAGAAGGAATCATTCAGCAGGACAAAACAGTGGAATGGACAGTTACAGTAAGTGGTACACAGGGAAGCACTGCACTGGATTTAGAAGGTTTTAAATTTACAGATGATTTAACTAATGTAGGAACCATTGTAGAAGGAAGTTTTAGTGCAGGTGTTGAGAACCCGACAATAAATTTTAATGAGAATAAATTGTCTTATGAGTTTCCAAATAACTCAAAGGGAACACAGACTATAAAATTTAAAACAGCGATACCAGATGATAAGTATTATGGTGTAGGAGAGCAGAAAATAACAAATAAGGCTCAGCTTTTGGATGAGGAAGACACACAAATAGTTGAAAGTAATGAGAAAGTTGTATCTTTTACCCCTGAGTGGATTGAAAAATTAGGTATAGCCAATGATGCAAAAGATGCCGGTGTGTACAATCCTAAAGATCGTACAATTACGTGGACAATCATTGCTAATCATATGGGGGCAACACTGAAAAATGTAAGGATTACAGATAATTTGGACAAGGACTTAGTGGTCGAAAAGGCCTACTGGCAGACTGTGGTTGGAGAAACTGAAGGAGAAGAAAAAGAGGTTATACTTGATGGGCCGGGTGTTTATTTTTGGGACGAACTGAATTCAAAAATTAAACTCACTATAGTGACAAAAGTACCGGATGAAGATTATGCTTCTGGAGTAAAGAACTATTTAAATTCAGCAAGCATTAAGTGGGATGGTCTGGACAAAGAAGACGGTATTAGTACTGGAGACGTTAGTGTAGGAATAGGGTATAATCCTATTAGTAAAAATGGTGAAGTAGATACTGCTAATCAGACCGTTCATTGGACAATTGATGTTGATACAAAGAACCAAAAGATTCCGGATATGGCAGTATATGATTTGCTGGTATACGGAGACAGCAACAGCGGATTTGATTTGGACAAGGTTGATGGTATTTCAGATACATTAGTCAAGAGTGGTTTAGTTCCACAATATAACCAAAAATACGTGGAAGGAAGTTTTGCGGATGACGAAATCAAATTAGATGTCTTTCATCTTAATCAAGAAGGTAAAAGAGTTGCTGACCTCTTAAAGTTTACCAAGTTATCTGACACAGAAAAAAACACATTTTCCTTTGACAGCTTGGTGGTAAACCCAGATATTGTAGCTGGAAACAAGACATCACAGGTCAGTAATACAGCCACTTTATTCAGTGATAATAAGAAACTCAATGATGCTCCTAAAACGGTAAACTATGATAATAAAAGTCTTTCCAAAATGATGTTGAATCGCTCTGCAATGGAAGATCCTATTAAAGGGGTAAATAACATTACATGGAATGATTCAGAAGGATTTGACTATACAGAAAAATCTGCAATTTTCCGTTTAGTAGTAAATGCAGATAAACTTAATTTTAATAGTGTAAAGAATGTTGCAGGAGAAAATTTAGGAAAAGCAACGGTAAAAGATACGCTTCCTGAGGGATGGGAATTTCAAGAATTTTCTGCGGGAGTGGACTATTATATTTTTGAAGGTAATAAAAATGCAGATGGGACAGTGACAGCTGCGGAATCACCATTGGATAACATAACGGGTCTTAACTCAGAAATCAGTGGTGAAACAGCAACGTTTACCTTTGCGCCACTAGATAAAACCTATGTTATCTTGCTTAAGGCAGGGCCTACAGATGAAACAGCAGCAGGATATTTCAGTAAAAATCAAAGTACATCAGTGGAAAATAAGGTTACCTTAACGGCTGAAAATTGGGATAAGGGTACCACCAGTTCTCAATGGGTAAAGGTTAACAGTACTATACTAGATAAAAGTGTAAAGCCGACAGCAGAGGGCATATTAACATGGACCGTGGACTACAAACCTTATGATTTAGAACAACAGGGAAGTGGACTGTCAGACAAACTTCCGGCAGGTATTGATCTGCGTACAGATTCAAAGGGGAACCTGGTGTTGAAAGATAATATTGCAGTCCAGGAAATGACATTGAATGCTGATGGCAGTTATACACCAGGTGCTTCCGTAGAGTTGATAGTAGGTGATAATATTACCTATGATAATGAAAGCAGGATTTTGAATTTTGAAATCCCGGATATGGCGAAAGCTTATCGTTTTACTTATATTACAGATGTTACGGGAGAACCGGGGGATATCACAAATGAAGTTTCACTAATGGAAAATGATTCTTTTGGTGTACCAATAGGGAGAGCATACAAGATAAGCACAATGGATTCCAGTGCGACCATGCAGAAAAAAGGATGGATTTCCATAACCAAAGAGGATGATCAAGGGAATACTCTGAATGGAGTGGAATTTACGATATTTTCGGAAGATGGAGAGACAATTATTCGTCAAGGTGTTACGGCATCTGGTGGAACTCTTAGATTAAAAGCAATACCGGATGGAGAATATGTTCTTCAAGAAACAAAAACACTGGAAGGATATGTATTAGACAGCCGTGAGCATCGTTTATCAGTCAGCGAAGCTGTTGCCTCAATTGACGGTAAAACAGGCCCCGATGGAAATAAGATAACGGTTAAAAATTATCAGGAAGATTCTGTCGGAAACCTGACAATAAGTAAAACCGTTGCAGGAAATGCTGGGGATAAAGAAAAGCCTTTTGATTTCACCGTAACTTTTACCGGTGCAGATGGTACATATGATTATGTGGGAAGCGATGTGGCAGATGGGACCATTCAAAGTGGAGACATGATATCTCTTACTCATGGACAGAGCATTACGGTTGTAGGCCTACCCAAAGATGCTGCGTATACCGTAAGTGAAGCAGACTATTCTGGTGAAGGATATGTTATGGAAAGTATAGGGGAAACGGGAACTATTGTGGCCGATACCACACAGACCGCTGCATTTACGAATACAAAGAATATTGAACCAGAAGTTCCTGATAATCAGACAGGCGGTTTAATCCTCACTAAAACTGTAGCAGGCATAAAAGGAGATAAGACCCAGAAATTTGACTTTACAGTCACCTTTACTGGGGCAGATGACAACTATACTTATACCGGTAATGGTGTAGCAGATGGTACAATTAAAAGCGGTGATACTATTTCCCTTGCTCACGGAGAGAGTATTTCTATCACGGGGCTTCCGGAAGGTACTGCTTATACAGTAAAAGAGGCAGACTACTCGGATAAAGGGTACACCAAGGTCAGTACAGGGGAAACAGGAATTATTTCTGCAGACAGTGTATTAAGTGCATCATATACCAATACAAGAAATAATGATGTAACTGAACCGGAAGAGCCAAGTAAGCCGGAAAAGCCAAACAAACCGGAAAAGCCAAATAAACCAGATAAACCTTCAACGGATAATACTACAAAACCTGATTCGGGCAATACAAATAAACCGGATCAGAATACAGAAGTAAAAAAAGAAACCGTTAAAAAGGAATCACAGAAAAACGAATCAGGAGCTCCTGTTACAGGTGATCAGCAACTGGGCTGGATTTTACTTTCAGCAGGTGCCATGACTATGGCACTGGTCGCTGCAGCCAGAGTATTGTGCAAAAAGCATTCTGATAAATAAAATATTAAGTTGCTTCAAAAGGTGTGTCAGCACTTTTTGAAGCAATTTTTTTGAATCACAGAGCAGATTGTTTTGAGTTAAGTACTTTATCTCCTGATATAGGTCTGCCAAAGTAATAGCCTTGAATATAATTACAGCCTAATTCTTTTAATCTCTCATATTGGTGTTTGCTTTCCACTCCTTCTATGGTAATTTCCAGATCAAGGCAGTGGGCAAGCCTTATGATGTTTTCAATAAGAGCGTCTTTTCCTGCTATCAAAAAGATATCTACCAGAGTTTTGTCTACTTTAATTTTATTCACAGGTATGAAGGTTAAATAATTAATAGAAGAGTATCCTGTTCCAAAATCATCCAATGCAAGGTGAACACCAATTGATAAAAAATCTTTAAATAAATTCATGGCTTTTTCGTCATTGTCAATGAAAATAGATTCAGTGATTTCAATTTCTATCAAACTGGGCGAAATATCATATTCAGTTAATAAATACTGTAAATAACTTACATACTCTTTATCCTGAATTTGTTTGCTGGAAAAGTTTACTGCAACAGGAAGAAGGACAAAATCACGGCTTTTCCAAACTGACATTTGTTCCACTACTTTTCTGGTGATAATGCGTCCCAGTGTTAATATAGTTTCTGTCTCTTCTGCAACAGATATAAAATCTTCTGGAGTTAACGTCTGGCCTTTTAGTCTGGCCAATGCTTCATAACCTGCTATTTTGCCTGTTGCAACATCCATTTGAGGTTGGTACAGTACATAGAATCCATCATTTTTACATGCATCGTTTAGAATCTCCTTGATTTCCTTTCGTTTGATTACTTCATTCTTTATATCGGAATCGTAAAAAAAACAATCATTTTTCCCTGATTTTTTTGCCTTGTATAACGCGAAGTCTGCATTTGAGATAATTTCACCAGCTTCACTGATATTATTTGAAGAGGAATAGGCAACCCCCATACTAACCTTTACAAAGTGCTTTTTTTCTTCACAAACCACAGGTACCGAAAACAGTTGCTTTAAATGAGAGATAAGGTTGCTGCCTTGTCTCAATTCCAATTTCTTGATAATCATTAGAAACTCATCTCCCCCTAGTCTTGACGCAAAAAAATGTTTGTTATCCATAAGTTCAAGCAGACGTCTGGCAATTTCTCTTAGCACTTCGTCACCACAGGCATGCCCGTAAAAATCGTTGATGTCTTTAAAATCGTCTATATCCATAATGATAACCGTACACTTTACTCCTGAAGCGATAAGTGTATTCAGTAGCTTCAAAGAATAACGCCTGTTAGGAAGTTCAGTTAATTCGTCATGCTCAGCCTGATAACGTATAAATGCTTCCTTTTTTTCCAGATATTTTGTATATTCCTTATTTTCGGCATATTGATTTTTAAGTTTTTCTTCGGTTATAATTAATTGATTGTAGGTTTTTTTTAGTTCGTTGTGGGAAAGTTGCAGCTGGGCAGTCAGACGCCGCCGTTTTAGGTTATCGATCATCATAATCAGGAGTAGGATAAGGCATATTACAATGATGAAAAACATAGGAATCCATAAATCCTTATATTTTTCATAAAAGGTTGGATCTTTACGTAATAATAGTTTTTCTTCGGTCATATTTTAAACTCTCTATACTTTCTTATTTATTTTGCACAAAAATGTCTTTATTTTAGCCACTTTGAGCAATTGGTTTAAAAGTTACTATTACTAAACTAAGCAGTTTTATGAGCGAAAAACACATCTTTTCTGTAT
>POVV01000239.1_pt1 | contig 43629 bp, 35 predicted proteins | sample 1560271 | NCBI WGS metagenome assembly POVV01 (sample SAMN08337232, study PRJNA429181) | Bioreactor metagenome, whole genome shotgun sequencing project. | biome: cows' rumen and soil; feature: anaerobic; isolation source: anaerobic chemostat enrichment culture, galacturonate as sole carbon... | reverse complement strand
GACACTGCCCGGCACGAATTCGGTTAAGCCCCTGATGAACCAGAATGCGATTATTGGCATCCAGAGGAACCACGTCAGCAACGGTACCCAGAGCGACTAAATCCAGATGTTCCGCCAAATTAGGCTCGACAACGCCATGCTGTTCAAACCATTTATCCTGGCGCAATCGGGCTCTTAACGCTAACATCAGATAAAACGCGACGCCGACGCCAGCCAGTGATTTAGACGGGAAATCACAGCCGGTTAAATTCGGATTAATAATCGCTTCGGCATCCGGTAATGTATCTCCCGGTAAATGGTGGTCGGTAACCAATACCTGAATACCTTTGGCATGAGCGCTCTCTACCCCGGCATGAGAAGAAATCCCGTTATCCACCGTCACGATAAGCTCAGCCCCAAGCTTAGCCGCTTGCTCAACCACTTCAGGACTCAGGCCGTAACCATCTTCAAACCGATTAGGCACCAGATAATTGACCCGAGAAAAGCCCATACTACGCAAAGACAATATGGTCAGAGCCGTACTGGTGGCGCCGTCGGCGTCAAAGTCACCCACTATCACGATATTGCGGTTTTCAGCTAAAGCAGAAACCAGCAAATCAACGCCTTGAGAAATACCATCAAGCTGTTGATATCCAAGCAAGCCTTTCGCCCCTTTCTCCAACTGGCTGGCTTCGGTCACCCCGCGGGATGCGTAAAGATTGCGCAGAAGAGGGGATATGGTCTGTGGCAGATAGCTGCTGTCTACCTGAGGACGACGACGTAACTGGGTTTTATTCATAATAGTTGGAGAGAATACTAAATAGTGGGATCAGAAGAAATAAAACCTGCAAACGAGCCAAATGCCCGTTCACAGGCCATCAAAACAGTCAGTTACTTAACCGCACCGCTGCTCTTATGCGCGGCATAAGCATCTAAAGTCGCCTTTAGATCGCTTGGTGCACTGTAACCAGACAGAACTGTTGCGCCATCGACAACGATGGCTGGCGTTCCCTGAATACCGAATAGCGTACCCAACTCATAATGGCGTCTTAAATTGATATCACAGGTGGCTGGCTTGATCGCTTTACCGGCAATCGCATCGTCAAAAGCTTCCATGCGATTAGGCGCACACCAGATAGAGGTCATTTGCTTTTCAGCATCAGAATCCGGTCCCTGACGAGGAAAAGCCAAATAGCGAACGGTAATGCCTAAATCGTTATAGCCTTTTATTTCTTTGTGCAGCTTAGTGCAATAACCACAGGTGATATCAGTGAAAACGGTCACTGAATATTTTTCCTGCGGGGCTTTATAGACAATCATTTCATCTTTCAGCGCTTCTAATCGCTTAGATAAGATCGGCCCCAACAGTTCAGAGGTAGCATTAACCGGCATAGGTCCACTGATATCATATAGCGGCCCTTGCAAAATATGTTTGCCATCGCTGGAAACATACAGCACGCCGCCTTCAGTCAGTACCGTTTGTAAACCTGCAATCGGCGACGGAAGAATATCAATTTGCGTTGCACCAATTTTTTGTTGCAGTGCTTGCTTAATCGCAGCATCGTCAGCCTGAGCAAAAGAGGTGAACGCACCTAACACCAGCGTCAACAGCATTAAACCTTTTTTCATTATTTATCCTTTGGAGTGTGAGTCCGTTCTATCGTAGATCTGAACACCACCGGTCAAGCTCGCGGATGATGTTGTTGATGTAATTGTTTCAGTCGTTCTGTCGCCACGTGAGTATAAATCTGGGTGGTAGACAAATCACTATGGCCTAATAGCATTTGTACGACACGTAAATCGGCCCCATGGTTCAATAAATGAGTCGCAAACGCGTGACGTAACACGTGAGGCGAGAGCGCTTCGCTATCAATCCCCGCCAGTAAAGCATAATGTTTGATACGGTGCCAGAAAGTCTGACGAGTCATTTTTTGGCTGCGTTTACTCGGGAACAGGATGTCCAGTGTAACACCATTGAGCAACCACGGGCGGCCGTGTTCAATATATTGCTCCAGCCAGTAAACCGCTTCTTCACCTAAGGGAACCAAACGCTCTTTATCCCCCTTACCAATAGCTCTGACCACGCCCTGACGCAGGCTAACGTCGCTCATGGTCAGGCCGATAAGTTCTGAAACCCGCAGGCCGGTGGCATACAAAACTTCCAGCATAGCCTTATCTCTGAGCTCTAACGGGTCTTCAACTAATGGCGTTTGCAGCAAATTCTCAACCTGTTTTTCAGTCAAGTCTTTAGGCAGCCGTTGAGGCAGTTTAGGTGATGACAGCAATGCAGAGGGATCGTCCGTGCGGATTTGTTCCCGATAAAGATATTGAAACAGGCGGCGCATGGCGCTGAGTAACCGGGCTGAGCTGGCGGCTTTATAGCCGCCGTCAATCCGTTCGCCCAAAAAGGACTGTAAATCGATAGCCTGTGCATTTTCAAGATTCAGATCGTGAGCCGTTAACCACTCGACTAACGCTTTCAAATCTAACCGATAGGAAGCCAGCGTATTTTCCGCCAGATTTCTCTCCAGCCAAAGCGCATCGAGAAATTGTTCAATCACCGCCAGATTATCTTGTGACACAGGGCCCCCACAGGCTACAGACAATATTTACAGATTCCCCTTAATGATACCCGTTTAACCTAGTCGACGCACAGGTGAACCGGAAATAAACGCCTCGATATCTTCCACCGCTTCACGGAAGTATCCCTGATAGTTCTTATCGGCGACATACCCCAAGTGAGGAGTGGCCAGCACATTAGGTAACGTCCGGAAGATATCATTCTCAGGCAGCGGTTCAACATCAAATACATCAAGACCGGCACCGGCAATCCGGCCATGCACAAGAGCATCAATCAAGGCGCTACGATCGATAATAGCGGCTCTGGATGTATTAATCAGATAGGCGCTAGGCTTCATTTGCTCAAACTCAGCCGCACCGATTAAGCCTCTGGAACGATCGCCCAGCACTAAATGTATAGAGACAAAATCACTGCTTTCTAATAATGCTTGCTTAGAGCTGGCCAGCGTAACCCCGACTTCATCCGCCGTTTCCTGAGTCAGATTTTGGCTCCATGCCGTAACCTCCATACCAAATGCCTGAGCAACGCGGGCAACTTTGCGGCCTATTTTACCCAAGCCCAACAGCCCAAGCCGTTTACCGTGAAGCGTCACGCCAACGCTGCTCTGCCAAGGGCCATTAGCCCGTAACGCATTATTTTCTGGCACAATATGACGCGCTAAGCCAAGCAGTAATGCCCAGGTGAGTTCCATCGGCGCTTCAGAGCCACTGGCCGTTCCACAAACGGTTACGCCCTGAGCCGTCGCGGCTTTTAAATCAATCGACGCATTTCTCATGCCGGACGTAATAAGCAGTTTTAATTTTGGTAGTTTTGCTAACAGTTCGGCAGTAAATGGCGTGCGTTCACGCATAATAATTACGACTTCGCTGTCTTTTATTTCATCTACAAGCTGATTTTGATCGCTGAAATAGCGGGAAAGCGTGCGGACTTCAACCCGGTCCTGAAGAACCGACCAGTCTGCCATAGATAGAGCTGCGTTCTGGTAATCATCGAGAATGACACATTTCAACTTCATATAAGGGATCCCTTTAATATCAAGAACAAACATTCAGAAATGAGCGAGCTCAAAAGAGCTTACTGTAAGCAGCCTAAAAAACATATACCCAAAATAATTCAAGTTGCATCGCGGCGGCAAGGCAACGAGCCCCGATGAGCTTATTCAAGTAAGTGATTCGGGTGAGCGAGAGCAGCCAACAAAGATGCAGCTTGAAGTATGACGGGTATAACGCTGTTCTTATTTTAAGTGAGCAGTATCAGTAAAAACAGCGTCAGATAATGTGCGCATTGCCACCATTTATCTTTACTCTGATATACTTGCCACACTTAACTATCAGCAATAAAGCGATATACACCATGAAAATCGGCCTATTTTATGGTTCCAGCACCTGCTATACCGAAATGGCAGCAGAAAAAATCCGCGATACCCTCGGTGAAGAATTAGTGGTTTTACACAATATCAAAGACGACTCAGTCAGCTTAATGGAAGAGTATCCGATACTTATTCTAGGCATCCCGACGTGGGATTTTGGTGAGCTGCAAGAAGACTGGGAGAACGTTTGGGATTCATTGCTCACTCTGGATCTGAAAGATAAGATTGTCGCGCTATATGGTATGGGTGACCAAGATGGTTATAGTGAATGGTTTCTTGATGCGTTAGGCATGCTGCACGACCATATTAAGCCTCTTGGCGTAAAGTTTGTCGGCTTCTGGCCAACCGAAGGTTATACCTTCACCAGTCCTAAAGCCGTCAGCGCAGACGGTATGCAGTTTGTCGGTTTAGCGCTAGATGAAGTTGTCCAGTATGACCTTAGTGAACAGCGGATTGAAACCTGGTGTGAACAGATTTTATTAGAGATGCAGGATTTGTTGTGAATTTTGGACATAGCCTGAGATGAAGATAACTTTACCTGACTGGTACGATGATTTATTTGAATTCGAGTGTGAATCTAAAGGCTGTGTATTGAATCTTACAGTGACTGTTTATGGTCAGGAACTGCAGTTTGATTTTTATGATATCACCCGGTTTATTCAAACAGCTAAAGATGAGGTAGAGAGATCGGGTTACTACAATACCAATAACCTCGTTATTCTAGATAAAGTAACCAGAGAAAATATCATCAGCTACTTAAATTCCCTCAATGTTAAACCGGAAGCTCAATGCTAGAGCCTCCGGTTGATTAACTAGCCTACAAATTTAGGCTCACTACTTCCAAAGACGGTACTTACGGCGCTCCAGACTATCATCATCGCCATCGTTTATAGATTCATCAATCGAGTTTTCCCCTTCAGAGTCAGAACGCTGGCTTGCTTCTTTTTCCGTTACAGAATCGGTGCCAGTGGATGATAAATTTGTCGAACTATCGGATATTGGTGCAGTTGGTGCAGTTGGTGCAGTTGGTGCAGTTGGTGCAGTTGGTGCAGTAACTTTGTACCAGTCTAAACGGCGGGTCAATGTCATCACTACCGCCAGTACGACAAACAGCAGAACAGAGCCTAACAACAAAGCATTATCATCCGATTGCAGCAATATATATAACACGCCATACAATGCCAGTAGCCCTGCGGCAAAGGCAACTCCGCGTAAAACGCCTTTCAAGACCGCAGTTAAATAGAAACCGATTAACCCGCTACAGCTGAGGGCAGCAATACCATAAGCCCAGGCAAATCCGATACGTTCAGAGAAAGCCAGTAAAATAATGTAGAACACCATCAGCGCCGCCGCCACCAGCAGATATTGCATCGGGTGGATAGACAGTGACTTCAACATTTCAAACAGGAAGAAAGCAACAAAAGTCAGGCTGATAAATAACACCGCATACTTTACAGTGCGGGTATTCAACTGGTAATGGTCAACGGTTTCAATAAAGCTGGTACTGAACGTCGGTATCTCTGAAGAAACCGATGTGTATTCCGAATATCTCGACCGGCTTTCGTTCATATCCCTGAAGCTATACTGATTAAAATTATTATTAATATTGTTGGAGAGCCAACTGCTTTTCCAGCTTGCGGTAAACCCCTTCTCATTAACGCTGCGCTTTTGCGGCAGGAACTTACCTAAGAAATTAGGATCGGCCCAGTTGCTGGTCATGGTTAATTCAGAGGTTCGCCCTACCGGCATAAAGTTTAGCTTAGCGGTGCCCTGCAAAGAGAGGTCAAACTCAATGATCACCGGCTGGTTTAACCCCAATAAACTATCAGGAATTTCTGCGTGCATGCCTTGAGGAAAACTATCAGAGCCGGTGCCTGCTTCGAAAGCAACTTTCTGCTGATTGATATTTAGCTCAGGCGTACTCGTGATACCTCGGGAATCCGATAACGCCAAAATAAGATAAGGCTTACCGTAGATCTTAGCACCATTATTACCATAGCCAACCGCATCAAAAACGGCTTTAAAATGGCTATCCCCCTGATAGACCTGAGTCTGATAAATACCTATTTTTCTTGGTTCAACGTTTACATTGGCATCAATAACTAAGCTTTCAGGTAAAATATGCAACTTACCTTCAACGAGTTTAGTGGTAGAGATGCCTTGTCCGTCAGTCTGGACAACGGTTTCTGTATATGGCAGTACCAGAACAGGACCAACAATAGTTTGCGCACCGCTGGTACCATCCTCGACCCGCTGAATAACGCTTTGTTGATATTCATTACGTGAATCAATCAGATCCAACACCATACTAATAGGAATCAGCATCAATATGGTGAGCCCTAACAGGATGAATACTTTCCAAAACAGCGTTGATTTGAACATCGCTTAACACTCCATTTCCATGATTGGCGATAGAGTAGTCAGGCTAAGTGAACGGATGATGTTGTTGTGTGAAGGCTATGTGAAGTTAGATAATTAGCCGGTAATTATGTGGGCTCAATCCCCAAAAGCTTGGCTAGCCCTTTACCGGTAGAATGAAAATTGCTTTAGCACCGCCCTGCTCACCGTTTAATAAGCTGATCGATCCCTGATGGATCAGAGCCACTTCCCGAACAAAACTAAGACCAAGCCCGGTACTTTTCGCTTTACTGGGGCGAGGAAGCGAGTAGAAACGGTCAAATACTTTATCCAGCGCATAGTCCGGTAACCCGGGGCCGGTATCGGCAACAATAATCCGATAGTGGTTATCAATAAACTCACCGACAACAGAGATTTCCCCCTGCTCCGGCGTAAAATCTAATGCATTATCCAGCAGATTACCAAACGCCTGCTCAAGCAACAGCTTATCGCCACGAACCATGGCCGGCGCATCAATCTTACTGGTCAGTGTGATTTTACACTGGGTAAGCTGAGCCTCTTTGGCTTCAATAACGCTATTCAATACTTCAGATAAATCAACCGGAGAAAGCTCCTGACGAACTCGGCTTTCAACCTGAGCCTGCTGTAACATGCGATCGACTAATAGCTGTAAACGTTCATTTTGCTGTTTGATGTTATTAATAAAGCGTAAAGCAACCGGCCGGGGGGGCATTTCCTGCAATATTTCCGCAGCCCCGCGAATCGCAGCCAGTGGGCTTTTTAACTCATGGGTCAGGGTATGAACATAGTTTTCAATATAGTCTTTGCCTTCCAGCTTAATGCGCATGCTCTCAAGCGCATTCGCCAGGCTGACCAGCTCAGGGCTATCCATTTTAGGTAACGCCACATTTTTGCCATCTGCTACTTCACTGGCATAGCGAACCAGACGGGAGATAGAGCGGTTAATCCACCACAGAAATACGGCACCAATTAATAGCGTAATGCCCAATAGAATCACGGCGGCAATTTCGATTCGTCGCTCACCTCGGCTGATAACCGGCTGCATCGTCTGATTGGGCTTAGATACCGTCAAAGAGCCGATGATTTTACCGTTAGACTTGATCGGCGCCGCCACATACATAACGGAGCTACTTTCATCATCTGGATTAGTCCGAGTGCTTCGGGCGCCATATTTGCCCCTGAGCGTCAAATAAACATCATTCCAGCGGGAATAGTCTTGCCCTACGGCCTCGCCGCTGGAATCAAAAATAACGATACCTTTACTGTTAGTGATATAAACCCGATATTCCATCCGGTTCTTAACGATATTGTCTATTTTTGCCCCCAAAGGAGCACTGTTGATATCGGAGAACGCCCGCGAGATATAACCGCGGGATAAGTTATTATTACGCAGGTCTTGTTCAGCTATCTGGGCCAAAATGTGGGCAGTATCAACCAGCATGCCTTCTGTTGCACGACGAACGCCCGGCTTCACTTCCTGAACAAAGATATTCATGATGAAGTAGGCTGCCACACCGACAATCAAACAAAAGCCAAGTAATAACCTGAAACCGATCTTCATCAGCTAAGGCTCAAACTATAACCAAGGCCGCGATGGGTCTGAATCGGATTGGTTTCATCAGAGATAGCTCTGAGTTTGGCGCGGACCGTTTTAATATGGGTATCTACAGTTCGGTCGAGGCTCTCTTCTGCATATTGCCAGACCAAATCCATAAGCTGCTGTCGGGAAAAGACCCGGCCCGGTGATTTAATCAGGGTTTTTAGCAGCAGGAATTCGTAGCGGGTAAGCAGTAGATTTTGCCCGTGAAAAGTAATAGTCGCGCCTTCTTCATCAAGACCAAATACGCCAAAGGTAGGAGTCAACCGTTGCTGTTTTTCTAAACGGCGTAAAATAGTACGCACTCTGGCGCTCACTTCACGTGGAGAGAACGGCTTCGCAATATAGTCATCGGCCCCAATTTCCAGCCCGACGATTCTATCCAGCTCTTCACTGCGGGCGGTTAAAAAAATCAAAGGTAAATCGGCGGCCTGAGCCAACATTCTGCGGCACAGCTCAAAACCATTAATATCCGGAAGACCTACATCAAGAATAGCCAAGGCCGGGCGGGTCTGATTCAGAGCGGCTAATGCGGGTTCGCCACGTTCGAACCAAGTGACGTCGAAGCCGTCAGTTTCTAACGTATAAATAAGCGTATCGGCAATGCTCGCCTCATCTTCTACCAGCCAAATCAATGACATATTCTTACCTGTCGCTCCATAAAGTAGGTGCCGTCCCATAAAACAGGCCGCGTCTCATAGCTAGAACCTGATTCCACTGTTGATATTACGTCTTATTTCGTTGCAGTAAATGAAAACGTAAGCTTCTCCATGCCTCAGCATCCATACTGTCAATCGCCAGCCACATACGCTGCCGACGTTTAGTCGAGGTTGAAATTAGATTGAGCAGAATACCGCGTTTGAAAATCATGGGATTACCTTTAATTGCCCATTCATCACGGCGCCACTGAATATTAAAGCTATTAAGCAGCACTATTTCACCCTGCATGCGCCTGATTTGCCGCTGGCTGCGTAAGCTGTCAAAAATAACTAAGGTGACTAAAAATAGCCAAAGCGGCCAATATCCCTGAGACCATGGCGACAGTAAAATTAGCAAGATTAAAGCGCCATGTATCAATAATGAAAGGCACTGAGTTTTCCATGAAACCCTAAGGTGGCTATGCCAGAGAACTACGTTCTGCATTTCGTTTCTGTATCATTTTAATCATTTTGTGTAGGCCTTCATCTTCAGGCGTTGCCTGATTCATCAGCCAGTTATAAAGCTGAGGATCATCACACTCCAACAGACGAACAAACAATTGCTTATCTTCATCAGATAAGTCGTCATAGTCGGTTTCGAAAAATGGCATGAAAGCAATGTCTAGCTCACGCATTCCGCGACGACATGCCCAGTGGACACGGTTTTTATTATTAATATCCATTACGGTACATACCCATATCACTTATCAAGATGTGTAGAGTAACAATTTGACACAGTTTTTGAAAAGGCAATAGCTAAAACTTAGCTCAATTTTTTCAGAAAGCTCAATATTGTTCACTAAAATATGTCAAATATGCGATTTATCATTAAATAAGTTGCGCAATATACCCCAGTTTTCACAGAATTATTCTGTTATGCCCTAAATATAGTGGAGCACACTCACTTTCCGGCTAAAACTCGATGAATATTGTATTGCAGTCCGTTATTGTTAAGTAAACTATGTATTATGTAATGGTCCCGGTAAACCGCACCTGGCTATTGATTGTTCACAGAGTCATAACTGAACTGTGTATTATCCCATTTATGTTGGAGTACTCATGGCTTATATATCCCCGTTACCCTCTCAGTTAGCAAGCCCTTCATCTGACTTACCGGTCACGCTGATATCCCTCGATGATTGGGCCTTAGTTACGCTGAGCGGAGAAGACAAGAGTAAGTATTTACAGGGGCAGTTGAGTTGCGATATGAATGCCCTTCAACCAGAACACCATCAAATGGCGGCTCATTGTGAAGCCAAAGGCAAAATGTGGAGCGCAGTGCGCCTGTTCCACTACGGTGATAACTTAGCTTATATACAGCGAGCCAGCCTGTGCGATAACCAGCTGACTGAAATAAAGAAATATGCCGTTTTTTCTAAAATTACTTTCCAACGCCAGAATACTGCCCTGCTGTTAGGCGTTGCCGGTCGTAACGCCCGGGCCGCACTGGCGTCACTGTTTCCGTCACTACCGGATGCAGAGACTACCGTCGTTCAGCATGGACAAACCTGCATTCTTCACCTGTCGCTGCCGACTGAACGATTTTTACTGGTAACCGTTCAGGATGAAGCCAACCGTATCTATTCGGCTTTATTAGGTAAAGCCGCACTCAATGACAGCCGTCAGTGGCTGGCGCTGGATATTGAAGCAGGAATTCCGGTTATTGATGCAGCAACCAGCGGTCAGTTAATTCCACAGGCGACTAACCTTCAGGCACTGGATGCCATCAGCTTTACCAAGGGCTGCTATAGCGGTCAGGAAATGATTGCCCGAGCCAAATATCGCGGAGCTAATAAACGTGCGATGTACTGGTTAGCTGGAAAAGCCCTCAGCTTACCGGCTGCGGGTGATGAACTGGAACTTCAGCTAGGGGAAAACTGGCGCCGTACCGGCAGCGTATTAGCCGCAGTGCAGTTAACAGAGAATACTATTTGGGTTCAGGCCGTGCTAAATAATGATCTTGAGGCTGATACGGTTTTACGAGTCAGAGATGACGCAACCAGTCGCCTGACTATTCAAAAGCTACCATACTCATTGGATGACTCAAGTAAAGACTAACTAAGAATCAATATACTGTGTAGGTTTCGTCCGCCAAAATCAGCGGACGAAACGGCTATTTATCAACAATACCTTCATGACTTTTCTACTAGTGCTACCGATTACCCAACGTATAAGTAGATAGCCAAAAAGTGGCATATGCTGCCCCCCAGAACGAAACCGTGCCAAATAGCATGGTTATAGGGAATGCGCTTATTGACGTAAAAAATAACCCCAAGGCTATAGATGATCCCACCGGCAGCCAGCAGCCAAACGGCGCCAAGGGATAACTTTATAGCCATCTGATAAACCACGATCAACGATAGCCAGCCCATACCCAGATAGGTCACCAGCGAAACCACTTTAAAACGGTGGGTAAAGGCCAGCTTAAAAATAACTCCCATCAATGCCAGACTCCAGATCACAATCATCAACCCTTTGGCTAATGGCGATCCTAACCCGACCAGCAGGAATGGCGTATAGGTACCGGCAATCAATAAATAGATTGCACAGTGGTCAAACACCTTCAATCGGCGTTTGGCGCTTTGATTAGGAATGGCGTGATACAGCGTGGAGGCTAGAAACAGTAAAATAATGCTACCGCCATACAGACTATAGCTGGTAATAGCCAAAGAACCCGCCTCTTTACTGACAGCCTGAGTTAACAGTAATACCAGGCCAACAATACCCAAAATAAATCCGATACCATGACTGATACTATTCGCAATCTCTTCTGCTACAGAGTAGCCCTGTTTTGGTGATGCTGACATGCGCTCAACCTTTCTATATCAGATAACTCTCAGGTAACAACAACGTCCGTCGTTTAAATGCGGACTGACAAGAATAGATTAACTGAGATTTTTTTCAGTGTACACATGTAAGCTGAAATTTTTATATCATCGGTAGACAATCTTTTGCCAATAAATACCTGCGGGAAAGGTCGATACAAAAAAGCCCCGATATTCGGGGCTTTTCAGAATAGCTAACATCCAATTTTTTGCTTAACGTCCGGCCTCTAGCTCCGAATCCGGCACGCCGGTACCATAACCGGCCATTTTCCCGACATTAATAACAATCGGTGCAAGCAGCAACAGTGCCGCCAGATTAGGCAATACCATCAGACCATTAAACATATCCGCCATTTTCCATACCAGCTCCACCTTAAACAGCGAAGCGGCAAAAATAAAGCAAATAGCCATTGCCTGATAAATCCGCACCACCGAAGTCGAATTAAACAGATAGCGGACATTGGTCTCGGCATAGTAATACCAGCCAATAATGGTGGTAAACGCAAAGAAGAACAGGGATGCTGAAATAAATATGCTACCAAAATGGCCAAATACATAGGTATAAGCCTGCTGAGTAACGGTAATTCCCTGACCGGTAAAAATACTCAGGAAAGATTCACCGACCCGACCGGTAGCATCCCACTCTTTCATACCTGAAGTTATAATAACCAGCGCAGTCACTGTGACGATCACGCACACAACAAATACGCCCATCATGGCAATAAAGCCCTGTTGCTCAGGTCTGGCAACCCGGGCAACCGCGTGAGCATGAGGCGTTGACCCCATACCGGCTTCATTAGCAAATAGGCCCCGGGCAATACCAAAACGCATCGCCTGCTGAATACCGATACCAACACCGCCACCGACCACGGCCTGAGGGTTAAATGCAGCGATGAAGATTGACTCGAAAGCCGGCCAAACATAGCTGTAATTCATCACCAGAATAGTAAAAGCACCGATTAAATAGCAAATAGCCATAATCGGTACCACTTTCTCACTAAATGAGGCAATGCTGCGAATGCCGCCAACAATAACGATGCCGGTAACGATAGCCAGAACAATGCCCATCACCCAGTTAGGTACGCCCAGTGAACTGTTGAAGGCAGAGGCAATGGCGTTAGACTGAACCATATTACCGATAAATCCTAAGGCAAAAATGATCAGCACTGCAAATACGCAGGCCAGCCATTTGCACTTCAGACCTTGTTCGATGTAATAAGCCGGCCCACCTACGGACTGACCATTTTTATCTTTAGTTCTGAACTTCTGAGCCAGAATGGCTTCAGCATAGATAGTCGACATGCCAAGAAAGGAAGAGACCCACATCCAGAAAATAGCCCCCGGTCCACCGGCAAGAATTGCCGTGGCGGGGCCGGCAAGATTACCTGTACCTACCTGCCCTGCAATTGCAGTCGCCACGGCCTGAAACGAGCTCATACCGCTTTTATCTGCTTTATCACCTTTCAATGACATACCGCCAAACAGCGCTTTTAAACCGCTACCAAAATGGCGAACCTGTATAAATCCCAGACGAACAGTAAAATAAATTCCCGTACCACATAGTAAAAAAATTAATACATGGTCCCACAACAGGCTATTAACCTGATCGACCAATCCTTCAAATATTTCCATACCCAGTTCTCTTGATTATGTTGTGTGTTTGCTTGTTGTTTGCTTTAGTGCGTGCGTTATCGCACGTCATTTTTTATATATAAGAACAGTACCCTTCAGGCTTTACTGAATTGACCGCATAGCTGTCAAAATCGGAAACGAAGGAAATCCCTAAGTGACACAAACAGTGACATCTACGCCAAAAGCACAGTAAATAAGAAGATAACGACTTATATGGCGGGAATATAACATTAACCTTAAAGCCTTGGGTATGGTTATTCCGTTCAAGAGCGCTAAACAGGGCGCTATTGCCATATTTTCAGGCTTATGCAGAGATTAAATCGGGTTAAAAGCGTTGTATTTATACCCAAAATAATTCGAGTTGCATCGCGGCGGCAAGAGAGCAACAAATCTGTCTGGAACAGATTTGAACGCTGCTCGCAGCGGCCTCACTGAGGTGAGGCCCATGGATGGGCCGAGTAGTCCCGATGAGCTTACTCAGGTAAGTGATTCGGGTAAGTGAGCCCAGCCAACAAAGATGCAGCTTGATGTATGACAAATATAGAATATTAATCAGTCATAAAAAAAGCCCCCGTAAACGAGGGCCTGATAACATCAACACATGATACTGCTATTGATAAGACGCCATCGGCACACAGGAACAGAATAGATTTCTATCGCCATAAACGTCATCTAATCGTTTAACCGTCGGCCAGTATTTATTATTCAACACTGCCTGAGACGGGAACACCGCTAAATCCCGGCTGTAAGGATGTAGCCATTCCTGAACCAGTTCGGTCTGGATATGTGGCGCATTGACCAATGGATTATCATCCAAAGGCCACTCCCCGGCCTGTACTCGACGGATTTCATTACGAATGGCCAACATTGCTTCAATAAAGCGATCCAACTCAACCTTACTTTCCGACTCGGTCGGCTCAACCATCAAGGTTCCCGCTACCGGGAATGACATCGTCGGCGCATGGAATCCATAGTCAATCAGACGCTTGGCAATATCCATCTCGGTAATACCACACTCTTCTTTCAGCGGGCGGATATCCAGAATACATTCATGGGCAACTAAACCGTCATGGCCGGAGTACAGCACGGGATAAGAAGGAGATAAACGCTTGGCAATATAGTTAGCATTCAGAATCGCTACCTGACTGGCCATTTTCAGCCCTTCCGCCCCCATCATATGAATGTACATCCAACTGATAGGCAGAATAGATGCGCTGCCAAAAGGTGCGGCAGAAACGGCACCTAAGCGGTTAGTCACACCATCAATTTGAACCACGCTGTGCCCCGGTACAAACGGAGCCAGGTGCATTTTCACACCGATAGGTCCCATGCCCGGCCCACCGCCGCCGTGAGGAATACTGAAAGTTTTATGCAGATTCAGGTGAGATACATCTGCGCCAATATAGCCCGGAGTAGTAATGCCAACCTGCGCATTCATATTGGCACCATCCAAATAAACCTGGCCGCCAAACTGATGCACAATAGTGCAGACTTCACGGATAGTCTCTTCGTAAACACCGTGGGTGGAAGGATAAGTCACCATAATGCAGGACAGTTTATCACCTGCCTGTTGGGCTTTTTCACGCAGATCGGTTAAATCGATATTTCCCTGCTTATCACAGGCGACTACCACCACGGCCATGCCTGCCATTTGAGCAGATGCCGGATTAGTACCGTGCGCTGAACTTGGGATCAGGCAAATATACCGATCGCCCTGACCACGGCTTTCATGATAACGGCGAATGGTCAGCAATCCGGCATATTCCCCCTGAGCACCAGAGTTAGGCTGCATACATACTGCATCATAACCGGTAATTTGAGCCAGCCACTGAGAGAGTTGGGCAATAAGAATCTGATAGCCTGCTGCCTGCTCCGGTGGACAAAACGGATGAAGTTCAGCAAATTCAGGCCAGGTAATCGGAATCATTTCAGCCGCCGCATTGAGCTTCATGGTGCAAGAGCCCAGCGGGATCATCGCCTGATTCAGGGCCAGATCTTTACGCTCCAGCCGGTGCATATAACGCATCATCTCAGTTTCACTGTGATAACTGTTAAACACCGGATGCGTTAATATAGCGCTCTTACGCAGAAGACTGGCCGGAATACTATGGCTTTGAGCCATGCACTGGCGATCCAGCGCATCGATATCCATTGCAGTCTCTTTCGCTAACAAAATATCAAACAGCGTATTCAGATCGTCAACGGTTGTTGCCTCATCCAGCGTAATACCAACCGCACCATCAAGATCGGCCCGCAGGTTAACGCCAAAGCTTAAGGCTCGGGTTAATACCGCCGGCTTATCAGCGACTTCAACACATAGCGTATCAAACCAGGTCGCGTGCCGCAGAGTAATACCCTGCAGTTGTAAACCGGCAGCCAGAATATCTGTCAGGCGGTGAATACGCTGGGCAATACGAGTAAGACCAACCGGCCCGTGATAAACCGCATAAAAACCGGCGATATTGGCCAGCAAAACCTGAGAAGTACAAATATTGGAGTTAGCTTTTTCACGGCGAATATGTTGCTCACGGGTTTGCATCGCCATACGCAATGCCGTATTACCGGCGGCATCCTTAGAAACGCCGATAATCCGCCCCGGCATAGAACGTTTAAATTCATCTTTACAGGCAAAAAATGCAGCATGAGGACCACCATAGCCCATAGGAACACCGAAGCGCTGGGAAGAACCAAATACCACGTCGGCCCCCATAGCAGCCGGTGATTCTAATAACACCAGCGACATAATATCGGCAGCCACGCTGGTAATCACACCGCGAGATTTCAGCTGTTTTAATAAATCAGTGTAATCGTGTAACTCACCGGTAGTACCCGACAGTTGCACCAAAATGCCGAACAGATCGCTATTATCTAATGCCTGCTTTGCCTTACCGACAATGACATTAAAACCAAAGGTTTCAGCACGCGTTTTTATCACATCAATGGTCTGAGGATGGACATCATCAGCAACAAAGAAGCTATTAGCCTGCTTTAGCTTACTGGCTCTTTTGGCCATCGCCATCGCTTCTGCACCGGCCGTTGCTTCATCTAATAATGAGGCAGAGGCTAAGTCCAGCCCGGTCAAATCCTGTGTCATTTGTTGGAAATTAAGCAGGGCTTCTAAACGCCCTTGTGAAACCTCCGGCTGGTAAGGCGTATAAGCGGTGTACCAACCCGGATTTTCCAACATATTGCGTAAAATCACCGGCGGCGTTAATACTGCGTTATAGCCCATGCCGATATAAGATTTATAGCGCTGATTTTGTGAGGCTATCGACTTTAACTCCGCCAGAGCCTGATGTTCAGTTTGTGCGTCACCGGTCGCTGGAGGATAAGGTAATTGAATATCAGCAGGGACAATAAGCTCAGTCAGTTGATTTAGCGTTTTGGCGCCGACAATCTCCAGCATCTGTTGGCGTTCTTCTGCCGAAGGGCCTATATGACGCTCAATAAAGGATTCGCCATGTTCGAGTTGTTTAATGGTTTGGGTCATCGGGGAGTTCCTGAATTCGTTCTATAAAACCGCCGCGTCTGAAACACATCATCCTGATACAAATAATACTGCCACCGCGGATAAAAAGTTCTAAAGCAAAACGCCCTGTAAATCGGTTTTACAGGGCGCTAAGGTAAATTAATCGTCTTCTAAGGTTGCGGTGTAAGCTGCAGCATCGAGCAGCGCAGCTAACTCACTTTCATCGCTGGCTTTAATCCGGAACAGCCAACCATCATCATAAGGAGAGCTATTGACCAGTTCAGGCGAGTCGGATAAAGGTTCATTAACCGCCACGATCTCACCGCTGATAGGGGCATAAATATCTGAAGCGGCTTTTACTGATTCAGCAACCGCGCACTCTTCACCAACAGAAACCTGCGAGCCAAGCTCCGGCAATTCGACAAACACCATATCGCCTAACAGGTGTTGCGCATGGTCAGTAATACCTACGCTGTATATTCCATCGCCTTCAAGACGAACCCATTCGTGAGATGTCGCAAATTTCAAATCGGTAGGTACATTACTCATTTCGTTCTCCATTTTTCTTATGGCTATTTAATACCAACTAAATATATTGCCCCTGATAACTCAGGGCTGTGACATATCTATATCAGTGACTTACCAAAGCGTACAAATCCGGGCTTAACCACCTGTACCGGAACTTCACGGTTACGGATAGGTACAATAGCGTGATCAACGACTTCGGCAGGTACTCGGGCAAGCGCAATGCTAAACCCTAGAGTAGGTGAAAAAGATCCGCTGGTAATCACGCCTTCATAGCTATTACCGGCCGCATCTCTGAACTTAACCGGTAATTCATTACGCAGCACGCCCTTTTCAGTCATAACCAGACCAACCAGTTTTTCCGTACCGGACTTGCGCTGTACTTCCAGCTTTTCACGACCGATAAAATGACGATCGGCAGGCTCCCAGGCAATGGTCCATTCCATATTGGCAGCCAGGGGAGAGACGCCTTCGTCCATCTCCTGACCGTATAAATTCATACCGGCTTCCAAGCGCAGAGTATCCCTCGCCCCCAATCCGCAAGGCTTAACGCCTTGAGCCATAAGTTTTTGCCAATAATCATCCAGCTGTTCAGCCGACATCATAATTTCATAGCCGGCTTCACCGGTATAACCGGTAGTCGCAATAAACAGATCGCCGGCCTGAACGCCAAAGAATGGCTTCATACCGCTAATCGTGCTGCGCTGGTTATCATCTAATAAGGCGGCAACTTTATCTTTAGCTTCCGGCCCTTGAACCGCGATTAAACCGAGATCGTCCCGTACATGCAGTTCAACGGAGAAAGGTCTGGCATGCTCAACGATCCAGGCTAAATCTTTTTCACGGGTCGCTGAATTAACAATGACGCGAAAATAGTCTTCTGCCAGAAAGTAGACAATCAGGTCATCAATCACCCCGGCAGATGCATTAAGCATTGCGCTATACAGCGCTTTGCCCGGCTGAGTTAATTTAGCCACATCGTTAGCCAGTAAATAGCGCAAGAACTCGCGGGTTCTGGCACCATGCAAATCAACAATGGTCATATGAGAAACATCGAACATCCCGGCATGCTGGCGCACCGCATGATGTTCATCGATTTGCGAACCATAATTGAGCGGCATCATCCAACCGTGGAAATCCACCATTCGGGCACCGCAGGCAACATGTCGATGGTATAGAGGTGTCTGTTTAGTCATTATTTCCTCTTAAAATACGCTAATGTCGTGAAAGGCATCTTCAGCTCTGGCAAATGTCAGCCTGACAGGCGTCGATAACATTCAACGATTCATGTAATCATAAGTTAACGAAATTGTTAATTATTATCGCAATATGTGAATAATTCCTATCATGCAGCAGTTTTAATTTTTAAACTGCGTTTTTCTGCACAGAAATGGGTATTGGTTTTGAATTGATTAGATGAAGGTGGTCAGAGAATGATAGTAAAGCAATTAATAAATAAGGATTTTTCACTAAAAATGGATTAGAAAAACTAATGAATCAACCGGGGAGTTATTAGAATATTTCATATGTAACTGAAACTATTAACCAGTCGACGTTGACCGCAGCCTTTGCTGCGGTCAACGTTTATCGTTCAGGCTTAAACCTTCGCCCTTAGCCACTCTGGTAAATCTCCTAGCCCCATCGCCTGATGCACCAAATGCGGCTTAACGCCCGGCAGGGTATCAGCAAGCTTAAGGCCGATATCACGCAGCAATTTCTTCGCCGGATTATCACCGTCAAACATCTCTTTAAAGCCCTGCATGGCGGCCAGCATCATAGCTGCGCTTTGTTTACGGCTGCGCTCATAGCGGCGAAGATAAAGGTAGTTGCCAATGTCTTTACCCTCTTTCTGTAGCCGCTTAATTTCAGAAATCAAACCGGCTGCATCCATAAAGCCTAAATTAACGCCCTGCCCGGCTAAAGGATGGATAGTGTGGGCCGCATCGCCCACCAAAGCCAAGCGATGAGCCGCAAAGCTACGGGCATAGCGCGCAGTCAGCGGAAAGACCTCGCGCTCACTTTCAACTTTACAGCGGCCAAGGCGACTGTCAAAAGCGATCGCCAGTTGATAATTAAACTGAGCCTCGTCCAAATGTTTCATTTGCTCGGCTTTTTCCGGTGCAAGTGACCAAACAATAGAACATAAATCAGGCTGCCAAAGTGGTAAAAAGGCCAGAATACCATCGCTATGGAAAACCTGTCTGGCGCAGTCATTATGAGGTTCGTCAGTACGAATAGTCGCGACCAATGCATGGTGACCGTAGTCACGGAAGGTCAACGGAATATCCGCATGATGGCGTAGCCATGAGTGAGCACCGTCGGCCCCCACAAGTAAACGTCCGCTCAGCATCCGGTCATCATCAAGCGTAACAAAGGCTTCATTTTCACCTCTGACCGCCTGTTTGAGTTTTGCCGGAGCCAGTAGGGTAATATCCGGGCTGGCCGCGGCTTTTTGCCATAGGGCTTTCTGAATAACGACATTCTCAATAATGTGGCCTAAGTGAGTATGACCGTAATCATCAGCGCGAAAGGCTATATTGCCAAAGCTATCGCGATCCCAAACGTCCATTGAGGAATAAGGGCTGGCACGCAGCCCGGTGATGCCTTTCCACACGCCGAGATAATCCAAAAAGCGCTCGCTGGCGGCATTAATGGCAGATACCCTCAAACTCGGATGTGCAGGCAACTCATCGTCCGGTTGGTGATTTTCAACCACCGCAATACGCAGGCCATTTCCCTGAAGCCCGCAGGCTAATGCCAGTCCGACCATTCCACCGCCGGCAATAATTACATCATAAGAGTGCATAAACGATTACCCTATCGTTTAACCCAACCAAGGGTTCGGTGTGCAAATGGCAGCCGGAGTAACTCACAGCTGTCCATGGCGATTAATCCAAGATTTCGGGCAACAATCAACGGACCGTAGCGATTAGCAAACAGATGAATCAAGCCATCCGTTAAGCCTATAGTGGCTTTGTGATCGGGCTGACGGCGTTGACTAAAACGGTGCAATACCGCGTAGCTGCCTAAATCTTCCTGTTGTTTAGCCGCACTGGCTAAGGTTTCAGCCAGAGACATAACGTCACGCAGGCCAAGGTTAAATCCCTGACCGGCTATCGGATGTAAAGTTTGTGAAGCGTTGCCCACCAGCGCCAAGCGGTGGCTGACAGGCTGTCTGGCCGTGCGCAATCCTAATGGATAACTGTGTCGTTCCCCGACGGACTCAATCGCGCCTAAACGCCAGCCAAATACCTGCTGTAACTCTTTGGCAAAGGTTTTTTCATCCCATGCCATCGCTTCACTTTGACGATCCTGATTCATACACCATACCAGCGACATGCGGCCTTTAGACATCGGCAACAGTGCAACCGGCCCTTCTGGCGTAAAACGTTCAAAGGCTTTACCCTGGTGAGGTAGCTGAGTGCTAACGTTAGCGATAACAGCAATCTGCTGATATTCATCCTGTGCCCACGTCATTCCTAATGCAGAAGCAACGCCAGAGTAAGAACCATCGGCAGCAATTAGCACAGATGCAGATAAACGTTCACCGTTGTCCAAAACGACGCTTGCGCTGTCAATATCGCGGCTAACATCAATCACTTTGGCAGGGCAATGAACCCTGACATTCGCTGCCTGTTTTAGTAGTGAGAACAGGCGGCTTCCTGCATGGTGTAATTCAACTACCTGCCCTAGCGCCGGTAGTTGGTAATCAGATGCTTTCAGAGTCACCATGCCGGTATGACCGCGTTCACTCACCAGAACGGTATTAATGGCTGTGGCACAGTCAGCAAGCGCCGGCCAGATGCCAATTCGATCAAGCTGTTGGCAGGTTCCCTGAGCTAAAGCGATTGCCCGGGCGTCGAAGCCCGGATGCTGGCTCGACTCTGATGAGATAGCTTCAATCAGGTCAATGTTAACGGTTCCGCCGCTCAGTTTCGATAAGGCCAGAGCCAGCGTTGCGCCGGCCATTCCTCCGCCGACAATAATGACCGAATTCATTAGCGAGCCCCGGCCATCAAGGCTTCAATATCATCCGGATCTTTGATGACATCGGCGGTAAAGATCTCACTGCCGTGCTCGGTAATCAAAATATCGTCTTCGATACGAATACCAATACCCCGGAACTCAGCCGGTACATTAGCATCGGGGGCAATATATAACCCCGGTTCGACGGTTAAAACCATACCCGGCTCTAACTTACGATCTCTGGTTGAGGAACCATAGTCACCCACATCATGTACATCCAGCCCCAGCCAGTGGCTTAAGCCATGCATATAGAAACGCTGATGAGCCTTCTCGGCGATAAGTTGATCGACATCCCCTTCCAGCACGCCGGCATCAACCAGCCCATGTAACATGATCCGAATAACCTGTTCATTGGCATCGCGAATGCTGTTACCAGCAGTCAGTAAAGAAATAGCTTTGTATTGAGAGGCTAAAACAATGTCGTAAATCGTACGCTGAGCCAGACTAAACTTGCCGTTGACCGGGAATGTACGGGTGATATCACCCGCATAGCCCAGATATTCACATCCAGCATCAATCAGCACTAAGTCGCCGTCTCTGAGCTCTGACTCATTCTCGGTATAATGCAGAATACAGCCGTTCTCACCGCCACCGACGATCGTGTTATAAGCCGGATAACGCGCTCCGTGGCGGGTAAATTCATGATGTATTTCAGCTTCCAGATGATACTCAAACATGCCCGGGCGACATTTTTCCATCGCCCTTGTATGGGCCTGAGCGGTAATCTGGCCCGCTTTGCGCATTACCGCTATCTCTTCTGCTGACTTAAATAAGCGCATTTCATGCAGCCACGGACGCCAGTCGGTCATGGTTACCGGAGCCCGTAAATTTTGACGGGAGCCATTACGCAACTTATCCACAGCAGCAAATACGATGCTATCAGCATAATCATATTGTCCCTGAGCGTGGTACACCACGTCCAGACCGTTCAATAACAAATGAAGCTGTTGGCGAATGTCGTCATAAGGCAGTGCCCGATCGATCCCCAACTTCTGCGGGGCGGCATCCTGGCCTAATCGACGACCAAACCATGTTTCAGCGGTTAAATCACGAACTCGGTTAAATAAAACGCTGTGATTGTGCGTTTCATCGCTCTTAATCAGTATCAGAACCGCCTCCGGCTCGTTGAATCCGGTGAGATACCAAAAATCGCTGCTCTGACGGAAAGGATATTCTGAATCCGCACTACGGGTTTGTTCCGGCGATGCAAAGATAATTAATGCACTGCCCGCAGCCATTTTAGCCAACAGGGCCTGACGGCGACGCTGATACTCTTGTAATGTCATCATAACTCCATCCTTCCGGCATTTTTATTGTTCTGATACAAAAACAGCAATATCGGTAGATTACGCGGTAAGTCAGTGCAGCGTTGGCCTAACGTTTTCAGGAACCACGGTGTTCAGTGGTGAAAACTCACTGTGACACAGCATTGCCGCCATACGCACATATTCACTGACTTCTTCAAGAGACTGTTCTAGCTCCTCCTGATCTTCATCTTCGTCATAGCCCAGTTGACCTATATTGCGCAGATCGTCAATAGCTTCGCCCACTTCATCTTTTACCCGATCTAATTTCGGCTGCATAACGCCAAGCCCGAGCAAGAAATGGTTAACCCAACCGGACAGTGCATCAACGCGTTCAAACAACGGAGCTTCATCGTCAGGCAACAGCATCTTAAAGCTAAAACCATCGTCTTCCAGCGCCTGCTTTGCCTGATCGTATAACTGCTTCACAGGAGCGGCGAGAGTCTGACTAAACGCAATCCCTTCATTAGTTAAATCATGGAGTAAAACTATCCAGCCGCTATCATTACTGCCGCCGCAGACCATGCCGCTAATCAATCCATGCATTTCAGCGGCAGTCATGCCAACATTGCTTTGCTTTAACGCTGTATTCAAAGATAAATAAGAAGGAAGCGCGTTCTCGGTCATCATGCGTGATTCACCATCGTTGATAAGATAAGTTCATGCTATGCTACCACCAAGAGCAGATCTGATGCCATAAGAGGCACACATCTTAAGCCAGTTTCAGGATTTTTAACTTTCGGTATCTGAGAGCCATTATGGCGGTCTGTGGTTCGACTAAACAGGCGCCGGTAAACAGTTGACCGATAGTTTGATATAATGCCCGCGTTTATAGGTCGGTTTATCCGACTTACGGGCGCGAAAAAGATACTTAGGATATCGACTCGTCTCTCATATTGATTGGATCCCTCTGGGTTTACCATGACGAGTGTCATAAGTGAGTGTAACAATGCAGTCGGAATTCGGCAGGAAGGTGACATGTCAGCACAACCGGTAGATATACAAATTTTCGGCAGATCTTTACGTGTAAACTGTCCGCCAGAGCAGCAAGAAGCGCTAAATAAAGCCGCTGAAGAGCTAAGCGAACGGTTGCAAGATCTAAAAGTTAGGACTAGAGTCACTAATACAGAACAGTTAGTATTTATTGCCGCCCTCAATATTTGTTATGAGCTGGCACAAGAAAAAACCAAAACTAACGACTATGCTGAGAATATGGAACAGCGAATTCGTATGCTACAAGAGACAATTGAGCAAGCATTAGTCGAACAGAGTTTGATATCACAACGTCAGGGTGCAAAGTTCGAATAATTTTCCTATAATCCCTGACAAGATGTTATATAGTGGCAACTGTCATATAGTGACAACAAGTAGTAAGTTGTAGAGCTTTAAGAATTCTGGAAATCGTACCGGTTACGGTTTCTGAACCAAATTCTCTGAGGTGTGCGTTATCGGGCCAGTCCCCTGAGCCGATATTTCATACCAAACGAATGTGGAGCCCTACCGCCTGTGAGCATGCCCGGTCCGTCCGGGAAGCCTGATGGCAGTAGATTCGCGTTCACCTTGAACCAAGGGTTCAAGGGTTACAGCCCGCGACGGCACCTCGGAGATCTCCCTTCTATTTTTCATAACGTCTAATTTTCATGGCATATCCGGTTACCCGACATGACATCTGAAATTCCTTCACGAAAAAAAATTCGACAAAAAATCCGCCAGTTACGTCATAATCTAACGCCACAACAACAGCAATCAGCCGCAGAACAAGTTCTTAATCGGCTCACTCAACACCCCAAAATTCAGGCCGCCCGTCATATTTCGCTGTTTATTTCCTTCGATGGAGAAATCAATACACGTCCGATCGTTGAGGCATTCTGGCAACAGAAAAAATCTGTCTACCTGCCGGTATTACACCCTTTCAGCCGTGGAAACTTATTATTCCTGCATTACACGCCACAAACGACCATGGTCGCCCATCCGTTTGGCTTAGTCGAACCTAAACTCGATGTGCGTCATGTGCTTCCGGTCGCCGAACTGGATGTGATTATTACGCCGATGGTGGCGTTTGATACCCGAGGGCATAGGTTGGGTATGGGAGGCGGCTACTATGACCGTACCCTAGAGCACTGGCAGCGTAATCAAACCTACCCGATTGGCATTGCTCATGACTGCCAACGGGTTGATTTACTGCCGAGTGAAGATTGGGATATACCGCTGCCGGAAATCATTACCCCGTCGCAAAGTTGGAAGTGGTAAGCCATAGCGGAATTGAGTCAAAGTAAAGGCGGCCATCAGGCCGCCTCAGACTGCTGACAAACGCTCGGACATCAGCGTTTTGCTCTTAAAAAGCTTAAACGTAGGGAAAGAAGCCCGGAGCCCACAGTACTCAAAAACATCGCCCTTCGGCCGCTAGGAAAAACCAATATTCCGATGCTAACTATGCGGACGAAATTCGCGCTGAAATCAAATTAAACCACTTTGTCATCACTCTAAGGCGGCCATCAGGCCGCCTTATTACAACACCATCTGACACGATCAGAATAATAGTCTGGCGCGGATGGTTCCCTGAATCGACTTCATATGATCCAGCGCTTCATCTGCACGATCGGTTTCCACATCAATAACCACATAGCCAATATCAATATTGGTTTGCAGGAACTGCGCAGCGATATTGATACCTTCTTCGGCAAAAATCTGGTTAATCTGATTCATCACACCCGGGCGATTTTCATGAATGTGCAGCAGACGACTGACATTTTCAGACGGCGCAGGCAATGAAACCTCCGGGAAGTTAACCGCTGACAGCGTTGAACCGTTATCAGAATACTTAGCCAGTTTACCGGCAACTTCAGTACCGATATTCGCCTGAGCTTCTTGGGTTGAACCGCCAATATGTGGCGTCAGCAAGACGTTATCGAAAACACTTAACGGAGAAATAAACGGATCCTGATTAGATGCCGGCTCAGTCGGGAACACGTCAATTGCCGCACCGGCTAAGTGATTACTTTCCAGTACTTCGCACAGCGCCGGGATATCAACAACGGTCCCGCGGGAAGCATTGATCAAAATCGCTCCCGGCTTCATCAGAGCCAGCTCTTTTTGACCCATCATGTTTTTGGTACTGCCGGTTTCCGGTACGTGTAACGTCACGACATCACTCATATTGAGCAAATCAGACAGATGACGAACCTGATTGGCATTACCTAGCGGCAGCTTATTTTCGATATCATAAAACATCACGTTCATACCGATAGATTCGGCCAGAATACCCAGCTGAGTTCCGATATGCCCGTAACCGATAATACCTAAATTTTTACCCCGAGCTTCGTATGAACCGACGGCAATTTTACTCCACTCACCGCGGTGAGCCTTAGCGTTAGCCTCAGGAATACGACGCAGCAGCAGTAAAATTTCACCTAACACCATCTCAGCCACTGAACGGGTATTTGAGAAGGGAGCGTTAAATACCGGAATACCGCGTTTAGCCGCTGCGTGCAGGTCTACCTGATTGGTACCAATACAGAAACAACCGATAGCCACCAGCTTTTCGGCCGCAGCCAGTATATCGGCAGATAAATGGGTGCGGGAACGAATCCCGACAAAATGCGCGTCACGAATAGCTTCTTTTAGCGCTGCATCATCCAGAGCGCCTTTATGATATTCAATATTGCTATAGCCCGCAGCCTTCAGGTTGTCTACCGTACTTTGATGAACACCTTCAACAAGCAAAAACTTAATTCTCTCTTTTTCTAATGATACCTTTACCATTTCCGGAACCTTGCCTTATGATTATTTTTTAAACCCTGTCCAGCCAACATAGCAAATATAGAAGTTACGGCAATACAACCGATTGCTTATTCATCAGCAGAAGAAATATGGGAATGTTTTAAATTAGGTGGTTTATTCTGGTTTAGCCAGAGCAGAGTAGAAGCTTTCTGATGTAGTCGCGCCAAATGTGACATATATCACTAAATTAAAAATATTTTAAATAGATGTAATTTATTTTAAATAACGATAGAAATAGGCTAATAACGTTAGCCTTCCAGCCGCCACGTCGACAGCGGCTGAAAAACCAATCGACTATGTTAAAACCACTTATCTTATTGCTACCTGTTACTCAATGACTTTCACACCGTCAGGCGTACCAATCAGGGCAACATCAGCACCGCGGTTAGCAAATAGGCCAACGGTAACGACACCAGCGATATTGTTAATCTTATTTTCCATCTCAATGGCATTCATAATATTCAGATTACGCACGTCCAGAATAATATTGCCATTATCGGTAACAACGCCCTGGCGATATTCAGGTAAGCCGCCAAGCTTCACCAGCTCGCGGGCAACGTAAGAACGGGCCATCGGAATCACTTCTACCGGCAGAGGGAATGCGCCCAAAATATCAACTTGCTTAGAGCTATCAGCAATACAGATAAATTTACGCGCAATAGCGGCAATAATCTTCTCGCGAGTTAACGCCGCCCCACCGCCTTTGATCATTTGCATATGACCGTTGATTTCATCTGCACCATCAACGTAAATATCCAGAGAATCTACATCGTTACAGTCAAAAACTTGAATGCCAAGTTGCTTAAGCTTAGCCGTTGATTCATTCGAGCTGGACACAGCGCCTTCAATTTGGTGCTTGATCGAACCTAAGGCATCAATAAAATGGGCTGCCGTTGAGCCAGTACCCACACCTACTATGGTGCCGGGACGCACATATTCTAATGCTGCCCAACCTACTGCCTTTTTAAGTTCATCCTGAGTCATGGGGTATTTACCTATGCTGTCAAAAGTGAGCCTATTATAGAGCAAGCCAACACCGGATACAGTTAAACCGATCAGAAAGATACGACATCAATAAAAATATGGCATAGTGTAAATAACTGCTGAGTAAAAGAATAAATACGGTCGGACCTAAACGGAGAATACATAGGAATGAAACGCCCAGATTATCGCGTGCTTCAGGCGCTGGATGCCGTCATCCGTGAGCGCGGTTTTGAACGAGCAGCACAAAAGCTTTGCATCACCCAATCGGCCGTATCTCAACGTATTAAACAGCTAGAGTACCTTTATGGTCAGCCGTTGCTAATTCGAACAGTGCCGCCAAGGCCGACCGAGCAAGGGCAGAAACTACTAGCCCTGTTACACCAGGTTGAATTATTAGAAGATGAGTGGCTCAGTGATGAAGGCAGCGTTGAGTCCCCGTTACAGCTCTCTTTGGCCGTCAATGCGGATAGTCTGGCAACCTGGCTGTTACCGGCATTAAAACCGGTTCTATCAGATTCACCGATTCGTCTTAATCTACAGGTTGAAGATGAAACCCGCACTCAGGAACGTTTACGCCTGGGTGAAGTTGTTGGCGCGGTGAGTATCCAACCTCAGGCCCTACCTCGCTGTCTGGTCGATCAACTCGGCGCTCTGGACTACATTTTTGTCGCATCTCCGGACTTTGCAGCGCGTTATTTTCCTCATGGTGTCACTCGCCCTGCGTTATTAAAAGCACCGGCAGTGGCATTTGACCATCTGGACGATATGCATCAGGCCTTTTTACAGCAAAACTTTGACTTACCGCCGGGCAGCGTGCCCTGCCATATAGTCAGTTCATCAGAGGCTTTTGTGCAGTTAGCTAAGCAAGGAACCACTTGCTGTATGATTCCGCACTTACAAATTGAGAAAGAACTGGCTAACGGAGAGTTAATGGACTTAACGCCGGGATTATGTCAGCGCAGGATGCTTTACTGGCACCGATTCTCGCCGGAAAGTAAGATTATGCGGGGAGTCACTGACGCCCTGTTAAGCTACGGGCGTCAGGTATTAAGACAGATTTAGATCGGATTACGGTTTAATATCAAATACCACATCAACCTGATCGTTAAAGCTGATGCTTTCCTGCTGGTAAGTCTCTTTAGCGCTGGTTGATGACACTGAATCAGCCTTATAGCTACGCAGCATCGGAGCTGGCGATGAGCTCGGTGCACGATAGCGAATACTGAAAACCGGTCCTAACGTCACACCAAAATCTTTAGCTAAGTCTTTAGCCTGAGTCACAGCACTATCTACCGCTTTCTTTCTGGCCTCGGCACGGAATGCCTCATCTTTGGCAACGCCAAGGGTGATATCTCTGATTTCATTCAGTCCGGAGGAAAGTGCACCGTCTAATAACGTATTCAGTTTATCTAAATCACGAACGGTCACCTTAACCTGGCGTATCGCAACGTACTCTTTATCTGCTTTGCTGCTACTGACACCGCTATTATAGCTGTAGTCCAAACGGGTTTGAATATTCGCCGCAGCAATATCAGCCTTGGCTATACCATTCTTCTCAATAAAATCCATATACTTAGCAACGCGCTCATCATTTTGCTTCTTAGCAACTGACGCTTCTTTGTTGGTGACTGAAACTTCAATTAACAGCGTTGCCATATCAGGAGCAACATCAATTGAGCCGGTTCCGGTCGTCACAATATGCGGACCTTCTGGCAGTTCAGCAGCCTGTACCGCCAGTGGTAACATAGCAACCATTGCCGCCATGGCTAACGTTTTTAATTTCATTACTTCCCCTTAGGATCGACTCATGCAGTGCGCAATGCTACGCAATCCACTTAAGACAACGCCAATTGTAAAAAAATTCCAAATAAAAAAGCGAATGCGCTATTAAATGATGAAGTTACTGCGCAAATAACGCGTGTTTCGCCAGTTGAAAAGCAATAAACCACATCACTGAACCTATGGCAAAATTAATTCCACGTTGGGCCTGGCTTTTCTGTAGCCACGGTGCCATCCATGATGAAAGCAGTGCTAATGAGAAAAACCAAATAATAGATGCAGAAACGGCCCCCAGCGCAAACCATAGCCGTAAATCGCCAAATTGCTCTCCCAAACTGCCTAAAACAACAACGGTATCGAGATAGACATGCGGATTAAGCCAGGTCACTGCCAGTACGGTAATCATAATCCGATAACGGCTGTGAGAGGTTGTGGTATCCAGGTTAAGCTGAGCGTCGCCCGGGCCAAAAGCGGCTCTAAATGCTCCCCAGCCATACCACGTTAAAAAAGCGACGCCGCCCCATGTAACAATTTGCAGCAGTAAGGGAGACTGCGCGAGTAAAGCACCACCACCAAATACGCCAAGGGAGATAAGTATTGCGTCACTGATAGCACAGAGTGCGGCCACCATCACTGCATACTGGCGTCGGATCCCCTGCGATAATACGAATGCATTTTGCGGTCCGATTGGCAAAATCATCGCCATTCCCATCACGATCCCCTGAAAATACGTCAGCAGCACTTTATTCCTCACTTTCATTAACTTATCGGTTTAATTGCCGCATAGACTACCGTGAGTTCAAAACGCTGAGAAATGGATAATTCTTATTGGTCATTAGGCTAAGCTAATAATGTTAAGCAGAGTTTGATCAAGAGACTCCCATCACAGAAGTCTCTCGTTATCACTATTTAGCGAGGTGATGGTGAAGATGGCTCGGCACTGCGGTACAAATGCACATCCATTTGCGGGTAGGGTAAGTTAATTTTGTTGGCATCCAAGGCCCGCTTAAAATTCTCCAGCAGGTCAAAATTGACGTCGCCAAAATCACCATTTTTAACCCAAACCCGAACCACAAAGTTCAGAGATGATGCCGCCATTTCATTCAGGCGCACCGTAATGCCTAAATTTTTAAGAATACGGGGATCTTTATCAATAACTTCAGTCAATACCGCTTTAACGCGGTCAATATCAGAGTCATAGCCAACGCTAACGGTCATATCCAGCCGGCGATTTGGCTCACGCGAAAAGTTGATAATCTCACCGGCAATCACCTTACCGTTAGGAACTACCACCATTTTCCCGTCGGCCGTTGACATGGTTGTCGAGAAGATATGTATGCTGGTAATCGTACCGCTAACAGCGCCAAAAGTAATAAACTCCCCTACCCGGAACGGACGGAAAGTCACTAAAATCACCCCGGCAGCAAAGTTAGCCAGCGATCCTTGCAATGCCAAACCTACGGCTAAACCGGCAGCACCCAATACCGCAATCACTGATGCGGTCTGAACGCCAATGTGCCCCAGAGCAGCAATAAGAGTAAAAGTAATAATGGCATAGCGAGCCAATGTAGAAACAAACTGACTGACGGTAGAATCAATAGCCCGGGCATCCATCAGACGAATGACTATTTTGGCGGCAATGCGCGCAATAATAAAACCAATGATGATGATGACAAATGCAAAGGCTAAATTTATTGCAGAATCAATTAAAAAAGTCTGGTTCGCCGCCAGCCAGGTTTCAAACTGCGTCAGATGTTCATCAATGCTGGTATTAACCATAAAAAAATCCTCTTCTATTTGGTGAGAGAATAGAAAACAAAACGCCAGTTGAAATGTAATACACAACTGATTGTCTTAATAAAGATCATCATTATAGGAAATAATATTAATTCTCGCCAAAATAATCCTCTGATAAAACTATTCAAATTACTTCTACCATAGAAAATAACGATTCATATACAACGCATTATTATTAAAAAAATTGAATACCCCTATATATAACATCCTTATTATTGATTGTTTATTATTCTATTTTTATGTCATCGGATGAGCCTCAAATTACAGCAGCTATTGACAGCAATAAAGGATTCAACGTAGTTTAACTCTCTATTAAATTAGCATTCCTTACGCAAACCAAAATACTATTAACCAATATCAGACTTATCATTAGAATTAAACACCAAATCAATCGATAATCTGGCGTAGATAAAAATGGAAGTACCCAATGTCACAGATGTTAGCTCTGCTATTAATTGTAGCAATTTTATATATTGGAGATGCCATCTCCGTTAGAACTAAAGCGTGGATCCCATCCGTTTTCGTTTGCGCCGTATTATTTCTTATTGGGTATTGGACATTCTTTCCAAAAGATATTGTCAGCGTTGCCGGAATTGGCACCCCGGTTGCAGTCATGATGATGTATTTGCTCATTACAAATATGGGCACATTGCTTTCTCTCAAAGAATTAGTTAATCAATGGAAAACCATCGTCATTTCTCTGGCGGGCATTGCCGGGATTACAGCGGCAGTATTTGTGGTATGTATGATTATGTTCGACCTTAATACGGCGATTGTGACTATTCCTCCGTTGGTCGGCGGTATTGTTTCATCGATTATCATGTCGAAAGGTGCGGCTGATGCCGGGCTGGTAGACCTGTCCGTTTTTGCTATCCTGATTTATGTTATGCAAGGATTTGCTGGTTATCCGCTAACCGCCATCATGCTACAGCGGGAAGGTAAGCGCGTATTGAAGAAATATCGGGCCGGACAGTGGAAAGACGATAGCGTAGCGCCGCCCAGTGATAAACATGAGCCAACCACAATAGTCGCTGAAGACAAAATGCCGCGTTTATTCAGCGCCATTCCTACTCACTACAACACCAGCTACTTTAAATTCTTCCGGCTGGCAGCGGTGGCTTATCTTGCCTATTTGGCTTCATCGGCAGTATCCCCTTTCGTCAGCATTAGTCCGTTCGTACTTTGTCTGTTGTTTGGTGTTATTGCCGCTTCATTCGGTTTTCTGGAAAAGCAGCCGTTACAAAAAGCCAATGGTTTTGGCTTTGCCGTCATGGTTCTGATGCTGTTCATTTTTGATACGCTGAATAAAGCTACGCCGGAGATGTTATTACGCCTGCTATTCCCGATGGTTCTTCTGATTGCGACCGCCATTATTGGTATGTTTATCGTTTCATGGATTGTCGGCAAAATATTAGGTGTCAGTATGGAAATGGCTTTTGCTATCTCTTTGACTGCGCTGTACGGCTTCCCTGCGGACTACATCATTACCAATGAGGCTATCACGGCCCTGACTAAAGATGAAAAAGAGCGCCAAGTGTTAACTAATCACATGTTAGGGCCTATGCTTGTTGGAGGATTTATTTCGGTTACCATGGTGTCAGTAGTGATGGCGGGCATTATGGTGGGATACATTACGCCGGTTGCAGGATAAAAAATGATACACGCAAACACAGACAGAATTCAGCAGCATATCGAACATATAGCCGCGTTTACGGCAACCCCTGGTCAAGGTACCACGCGAATGAGTTATAGCCCTCAGGGCAAGCAGGCGCGTGAATATATCAAGGCGCAGATGCAGGCTGCCGGATTGATGGTGCGGGAAGACGCTATTGGTAATATTTTTGGCAAACTGGCCGGAAAAGACGCCTCTTTACCTTGCGTAATGATTGGTTCACATTTTGACTCAGTTCCTAACGGCGGCGCATTTGACGGACCTGCTGGCGTAGTCATGGGATTAGAGATTGCTACACTATTCCACGAGCATAAGCTAACGCCACATTACCCGCTAGAAATAGTGGCACTGGTTGAAGAAGAAGGCGCCAGCTTTGGCCGCGGATTACTTGCATCCTGCGCCATCGCAGGAAAAGTCACTCTCGATGAGCTGAATACATTATGTGACAGTCAAGGCGTATCAGCGGCAACGCGTATGACTGAAGCTGGCTTTAACCCAGAAGCGGTTAACAGCGTGATTCGTACACCACAGTCTATTAAAGCATTTATTGAGCTCCATATAGAGCAAGGACCGGTATTAGAACAGTCTGGTACTGACATTGGCTTGGTCGATACTATCGTCGGAATTACCCAACTGGTCGTCACTGTCACAGGAAAAGCCGGGCACGCCGGTACTACGCCAATGGATAGCCGCCAAGATGCTTTGGTTGCCACCAGTAAAATGATTGCCCAGATTGGTGATTTTGCCCGTCAGGCCGGAGAAGCAACGGTAGCCACCGTCGGTAAACTTCAAGTTTTCCCCAACGGAGCCAATGTTATTCCCAATAAAGTGGTGTTTACGGTAGATATTCGCTCAAAAAGCGGTGACAAACTCAATCAGGTCATCGAACAAACGAAGCAATGTATTCAACAAAATTCAGTTGAAGGCATCATATGCCATATAGAGCAGCCGCTTTACGTACAGCCAACGCCGCTCAATGCAGCAATCCACCAGAAATTACAAAAACACAGCGATCAATTAGGGCTAAGCAGCCGAACGATGGTCAGCGGGGCCGGGCATGATGCAATGATCTTTGCTGGCATCTGCGACGTCGGTCTGGTGTTTGTGCCCAGCCGCGACGGACTCAGCCATCATCCAGATGAGTGGACTGACTATGAACAAATTCAAAAAGGCGTAGACGTCATTTTTCATACGGTAAAAGAAATCACAGAGGCAACTCAGCATGACTAATCAGAATATCGCGGCATCAGTAAAAACTCATCAGCAAGAGATGATTGCGTTTCGCCGTGATTTACACGCTCACCCGGAGCTCCCGTGGGAGGAAGTCCGCACAACCCAGAAAGTGGCGCAGGCTCTGGAAGCTATTGGTATTCCGTTTAGACTCACTAAACCGACCGGTGTCATTGCCGATATTAAAGGCGGTAAGCCGGGCAAGACCGTTGCCTTACGCGCCGATATGGACGCTTTGCCGGTACTCGAACTCAATGAAGACCTAAGCTATAAATCTCAGACTGCGGGTAAAATGCATGCCTGCGGCCACGATGCCCATACCGCAATGTTACTGACGGCAGCAAAAGCACTGTATGAGAACAGAGCCGAAATGCGCGGCAACGTACGCCTGATTTTCCAACCGGCTGAAGAGATTGCTCAGGGAGCCATTGAAATGGTTAAGCAAGGAGCCATTGAAGGCGTAGATAATGTGTTTGGTATGCATATCTGGTCAACGTCTCCGACGGGAAAAGTGTCTTGCAACGTCGGCTCAACCTTTGCCTCCGCTGACTTACTCAAGGTTACCTTTAAAGGCCGCGGTGGTCATGGTTCAATGCCAGAAGCCTGCGTTGATGCCGCCGTGGTTGCCTCTTCATTTGTTGTCAATCTGCAATCAATTGTTTCGCGTGAAACTTCACCGTTGGAACCGGCCGTTGTCAGCATCGGCAAAATGGATATCGGTACCCGGTTTAACGTCATTGCAGAGAATGCGGTACTGGACGGCACCGTTCGTTGCTTCAATGTGGAAAATCGTGAACGTATTAAAGCCGCTATCGAACGTTACGCTGAGCATACTGCCGCCATGTACGGTGCAACGGCTAAAGTGGAATATATTTACGGCACCTTGCCGGTGATTAACGAAGAGCGCAGTGCTCTGCTGGCGCAGTCAGTTATCCGCTCAGCCTTTGGCGATGAGTGCCTGTTTGCAGAAAAACCCACTACCGGCGGTGAAGACTTCAGCTTCTATATTGAAAATATTCCCGGCTGCTTTGCCCTGTTAGGATCGCGTAACGTAGAGAAAGGGACCGATTGGGCCCATCATCACGGCTGCTTTAATATTGACGAAGATGCCATGGTTAAAGGTGCTGAACTTTACGCTCAATACGCTTGGAGCTATTTGCAGCAGGATAAATTTTAATCATTACCTCATCCTGACTTAGTCAGCATAAGTTAAGAAAGTAAAACCCCCAGCAGTTTCCTGCCGGGGGTTTTTATTTAAAACGAAGCTATAACCAAAAAAATTACAGTACGTTTTCGCAGTTCAGTTCTTTAAATGCTTTCTCCAAACGAGCAATCATAGTGACCTGAGCTGCACGTAACCATGCACGCGGATCATAGTATTTCTTGTTTGGCTTATCGGCACCTTCAGGGTTACCTAACTGGCCCTGCAGATAATCTTTATTCTTGTTGTAGTAGCCAAGAACACCTTCCCACGTCGCCCATTGGGTGTCGGTATCGATATTCATTTTAATTACGCCATAGCTAACGGCTTCTTTAATCTCTTCTGCGCTTGAACCTGAACCACCGTGAAACACAAAGTTCAGAGCGTTATGCGGCAGGTTATGTTTTTTACACACAAATTCCTGAGAGTTATGCAGAATTTTTGGCGTCAGTTGAACGTTGCCAGGCTTATACACACCATGAACGTTACCGAAAGAAGCAGCGATAGTGAAACGAGGGCTGATCGCATTCAGTTTTTCGTAAGCATAATCAACGTCTTCTGGTTGAGTATACAGCGCAGAGTTATCAAGATGGCTGTTGTCTACGCCATCTTCTTCACCGCCGGTACAGCCCAGTTCAATTTCTAACGTCATGCCAATTTTAGACATACGCTTCAGATACTTACTACAAATTTCAATATTCTCTTCCAGAGACTCTTCGGACAGGTCAATCATATGAGAAGAGAACAGTGGTTTACCGGTTTCCGCAAAGTGTTTTTCACCCGCATCCAGTAAGCCGTCTAGCCATGGCAGTAATTTCTTCGCGCAGTGGTCAGTATGCAGAATAACCGGCACGCCATAGTGTTCAGCCACTAAATGAACGTGTTTAGCGCCAGAAATGGCACCAACAATGGCACTTCCCTGCCCTTCCAGCTTCATGCCTTTACCGGCAATAAACTGAGCACCGCCGTTAGAGAACTGAATAATTACCGGTGCACGGACTTTTGCAGCAGCTTCAATTACAGCATTAATAGAATCAGTACCTACGCAGTTTACCGCAGGTAATGCGAAGTTATTCTCTTTAGCAATCTGGAATACTTTCTGAACATCATCACCAGTAATAACGCCTGGTTTTACGAAATCAAAAATTTTAGACATGCGGCTAGTCCTATTTTCATTAGCTATTGATGGAAAAGAATAGTAATTATTCTATTAATCATAGAAGAAACGGGAGGCAAAGCCTCCCGTCTTTATGACTTTTAACCTTTAGCACGCTCTTCGAGCATCACAACGGCTGGTAATTTCTTCCCTTCAACGAACTCAAGGAATGCACCACCGCCGGTTGAGATATAAGAAATTTTATCTGCAATACCGAATAAATCGATAGCAGCCAAGGTGTCACCACCGCCTGCAATCGAGAATGCATCGCTATCAGCGATAGCTTGAGCAATCACTTCGGTCCCTTTACGGAAATTAGGGAATTCAAAAACGCCTACCGGGCCATTCCACAGAATAGTTTTCGCGTTTCTTAAGATAACGGCCAACTCTTCTGCAGAAGCGTCACCTAAATCCAGAACCTGCTCATCATCTTTGATATCAGCAACAGACTTCATTGTCGCTGCGGCAGTTTCAGAAAACTCAGTTGCCACACGAACATCAGTAGGAACCGGGATATGACAGGTCGTCATTAATCGTTTTGCTTCATCAATCAGGTCAGCTTCATATAAAGATTTGCCCACATTGTGGCCCTGTGCCGCAATAAAGGTATTCGCGATACCACCACCAACAACCAGTTGGTCAGCGATTTTAGACAGCGATGCCAGCACGGTCAGCTTAGTTGAAACTTTAGAGCCACCAACGATTGCCACCATAGGACGAGCGGGATTACCTAACGCTTTACCTAATGCTTCTAATTCGCCAGACAGCAACGGACCGGCACAAGCGATTGGAGCAAATTTACCTACGCCATGGGTTGAAGCCTGTGCGCGGTGAGCAGTACCGAATGCATCCATAACGAACACATCACATAAAGCAGCATATTTCTTAGATAACGTCTCTTCGTCTTTTTTCTCGCCTTTATTGAAGCGCACGTTTTCTAAAACAACTAATTCACCTTCGGCAACGTCAACGCCATCCAGATAATCTTTAGCTAAGCGAACCGGTGCCTTAATGGCATCTTTCAAATAGTTAACAACCGGTAATAAAGAGAACTCTTCGTTATACTCACCTTCGGTCGGGCGACCTAAGTGTGAAGTAACCATAACGCGAGCGCCTTGCTTTAAGGCTAATTCGATAGTTGGCAGTGATGCACGGATACGCGCATCAGATGTTACTTTGCCATCTTTAACTGGCACGTTAAGATCCGCACGGATAAGAACACGTTTACCCGCCAAATCTAAATCAGACATCTTAATTACAGACATTGTGAATCCTCTTGTTAATTCTCTCAAAATTACCTGAGCAGCGGTAATACACGAGGCTAGTAACATGAGTTGTACTGCCTACGTCTTCCAGCTAAACCCGGCTAAATCTCATAAAATGCGGCTACTACTTAACAAAAATCACTTTCTGCGCACGGTGTCGGCGAGTCTACAGCCGGAACTAACACCATCGTTTAAAATATTTAACATACCGGATAAAACTATGCGATGAATGATAACACGAAAAGTATAGTTGGGATTAACCCGTCTATTCTAATCATTATCCATCCGCCGGTCTGTGATATCCCTATCGATTCACCCGTTTTACCCGTTCGTTCCTGTGCCAGCCTGATATGGCGAGCTGCGATAGGATAAAAACTGAAACGCTTCAGCACAGAGATAAAGATTACGGAAATATTCAGAATATTACTACTGATAAAATGTCGTTAAGCTAAAAAAATACAGAATTCAACTGGCTACTTAGCAGATAGGCTTCTAGCCTGCGGTTTGTATCCTTAGCGTTCTCGGCTCATAAATAGCCATCACTTGAAGAACTTAAGCTTTTCTTACCGCTTAGTTACAACTATTTATAATAAATACAAATAATTACATTTAACCGCTCAGATTATCAGCGTAACTACTCTATATTAGTTAGCTATAACCTGAGCCTATAATATTTATTATTTTATATTCAATGGATTAGTGCTTTAAAACAGGGAACATAAATGGAAGATCTCATTGTTATACTAGGGATTGTCGCTATTGTTGTGCTGGCTTCTATATTAACAAACCAGCTCTCCGCTATTCGCGGGCTATTAGCAGAACAGCTTGAAGTACTAAAAACACTACGTTCCTCATCCGTTGATACCTCATCGGTTTATCATTTATCAGCGGACACCACCACGGAATCTGTAGTAACCACACCACAACAATCGCTCAGCGACACTGACGCTCTTGAGCCTGTTCAGCCCGAAACCGATATTCCTCTTGCTGCGACTGTTGATACCTATACCGGGCAGCAGTCGACAGAGTCTTCCCCTTATGCTTATGCATTCCGCAACTATCATGAAGCATTAGGCCATCGTTATACCGAACCGGAAACGCCAGCCAATACGCTCGAAAGCATCGAAAACACCACGGGCGAAATCCCGACTGAAGCAACCGTCGAAGTACCATTACCACAGCCTGTTATGGAAATGCAGGATGAGCAATTACTGCCACTGACCGAAGTCATGGAAACCGAGGCAGAAACTGATGTTGCGGCCGCCCTTGAATCAATAGCCATAGAGAATCAAGAACAAACTTCAGATATTCAGCTATCAGAGGCATCAGAAAATACTGACATCATTGAAGCAGAGCAACACCATGACGATGCTATGTCGGAGTCCCCTTGGATATCGGACAAACCTGCTAGTGGGCCAGCCATCGACAACGCTGAACCTCAAGGAATTGTCGCCGTCTGGAAGTATCTTGAACAGCAATTTGCATCCCGCTGGATGGTATGGATTGGCGGCATAATTATGGCGTTGGGCGTTATCTTCCTGGTGAAAATTGGTAATGATAATGGTCTGTTCGGCCCTAAAATCCGTATTGGTATAGCAACATTGTTCGGCGTAATGATGACTGCCGGCGGTGAACTGCTACGCCGTTCTCGCTTCCATCTTTCATTACCCAGCGGACAATATATTCCGGCAGCGCTAAGCGGAGCAGGTGTCATTTCGCTGTATGCCAGCATGCTGGCGGCCAACTATATCTACGGTATGTTCTCGCTCTCTGTGATGTTTATCATACTGGCGATTATCTCTGCCGTCGCGATGTTCTTAGCCCTGACTCAGGGGCCATTTATGGCGGCCTTAGGCATCCTTGGCGCCTATATGGTACCGATGTTTATCTCAACCGGCAGCGGCAACGTCAGCGGATTATTAGGCTATGTATTCTTAGTTACAGCAGGTTCCCTTGGATTATTAAGTAAGATCTATCGCCGTTGGTTATGGTGGGGAGCCATGGCAGGTAATTACCTGTGGCTGACCGTTGCTATCTTTATTAATCCGGCCGAACATCAGATTGCTCGCGGGCTGTTTATTCTGCTCACTACCTATGGTTTTCTGGCTCTCCCTCATTTTGGCTGGCGGTTATCTGCCACAGCGCGAGATCTTAAGGCGCAATATACTAACATCCGCTGGCAAGACGGTATGCTGACCGGCAGCGTTGCTGCTCTGTTGTTAGCCTTAATGCCGGTATTTGGCCTGTTAGGGCTCTTTACTTGGATCACGCTATGGATTGGCTGTATCGCTCTGCTACTGCTGGGCAAACGTATTCCGTCATTAAACTGGTTGTCCGTTATCAGCAGCCTAGTCGCCGGGCTGGTACTGCTTTCTCTGCCGTCAGCTCGAATGGAACGCCCGTCATTTTTAAGTGAACTAACTTCCGCTGATTATCTATCAGCCCTGATTTGCCTTGGTTCACTGGCAATTATTTATGCGGCATATGGTTTTTATCAGGCCAGACAAAAAGGCCTGCAAAGAGAATTATGGGCAACGCTGTCAACCGCGGCGCCAATGCTGTTAGTGATTGGCCTATATTACTGGCAGCCGGCAAGCTGGTATCAGGATTACCTGAATATTAGCCACGCTGTCATTGTGTCTGTCGCGCTGACTTTTGGCGCCTGTTGGTATTATCTGGCAGATATTCACCGCAAAATGGATAACACCCTGCGTGCTATCTACTTTATTTTTGCCAACCTACTGATTGTTTGGAGCCTGTTCGAAGTCTTCTCTCAGGCGACGTTAACGCTGTTACTGGCAATACAGCTACTGGTTTCGGCCGTATGGATTTCTCGTCGCCGTATTCCGGTTCCTAACCAGATACTGCAGTTATTAATGGCGCTGATTCTGATTCGGCTTACCTTTAATATGGCCGTTCTAAGCTATCAACCAACGTTATGGGGGATGCCATGGACCCTACTGGGTTATGGTATTCCGGTGATTTGTTTATGGCTAACGGCCTATCTGCTACCAAATAAACATTATGAAGCCTCAGCCCGATGGGCGCAGGCAAACTGTATTTATCTGCTTGCCCTGTGGATCAATATTGAGCTTCGCCACCTGCTACACGGTAGTTATCAAATATCTCTCGATTTCAGTAGCCTGAAGGACGTGGCACTACATGCTTCAACCTTTGGTATTATGGCACTGGCATACGGATATAAATCCCTTCACGCCCGCTTTGGGCTGGTTTACCGAGTTGGTGCATCAGCGGCCGGAGCTATTACTTTATTCCTCACGCTACTAGGGTCGCTGATGGTATTTAACCCGGCTATCACCGCTCAGTCGGTCGGCGCACTGCCTTTACTCAATATTGTCACCGTTGCCTATGCCTTACCGGCATTGATGCTATTTGTCACACTACGCTACTGGCCGAACTGGTTACCGGAGCATCTGAAGCCATTAGGCTGGGGATTATTCTCACTGCTGGGAATGGTGTTTATCTCAATGACTGTCCGTCAACTGTGGCACGGAGATATACTCAGTCAACGTCAAATCTATGTGGGTGAACAATACTGTTATTCACTGGCATGGATGATAACTGCGATAGGATTAATGACGCTGGGCATTACCCGTAATCACCTGCTACTGCGCCGCGCCGCGTTAGCCCTATTAGCAGTCACTATACTTAAACTATTCCTATGGGATATGTCCGGTTTGACCGGATTCTACCGCCCGGTTTCCTTTATCGGTTTAGGCCTGTGTTTAGTCGGTATGGGCTGGTTCTATCAGCGGTTTGTTATTATGGAAAAACCGCAGGCAGAAGTAGAGGTCATAGCGTAATCCGTCGTTATTTTACCGTTAAAAAAGCCCCGGCAGAAATTCCGGGGCTTTGATATTTATCCAGTTTATTCAGCCAGACCTTTTACTCAATGACGTAAATTAACCGTGTTCCAAGATATTTCTTCTTGTTCATTTGGTAATGCTTATATCCCAATATCGCAATCAAGGGCAAAATCGGGCTTAGGCTAAATTACATTGCTATATATGTCAGTTTGCGCTGGGTGAAATTTCTCTGATAGCGTCACGTGCATATATCATAAACGTCAGCAGGATTGTTTCTTATGGTAGTAATAGCGGTGTAAGCAATTTAGTCCATGGTGCAATTTGAATCGATAGCCCATATGACTTACGGGATCCCTAAGATTACCTTTTTATGATTTTTAGCCTAATTAGGCGCTTATCACTACAATATACTGTACCTGATAATGCTTTGTGCTCGAAAGACCAGCTCTCACAATCTTCTGCAACTATTCATATAGCCAATGCGTTTGTTTTTAGATTAATAGACTGTCAAATTAGTTTTGATTCTCATAATAGATCTCAAATATGATATTTAGCGATATTTATATTTATCATTAAGAGGTAGGTTTAATTTAAGTTAAATAAAATAGGTTGTTATTCTATTTTGGTTTTATATATTAAAATATTATTGCCTGTGATTCATTGATATTACATTGCTTAGATTTTGTTAAATTGATATTTTAAAGAGTCTCGATCTATTTATTGATATCATTTAGGATTAACCCTCTACTTTACCTATGTTAAATAGCATTAATTGCCACATTATGATCATTGCTCGGATTGTTTGATCGTGTTTAAATTAAATGATGACATGAAGTGTTGTTTTTATTGTCTTTTTTGTAATTTTTAAATCTCAGAACTTAGATTGGCACTTTATATCATTAATTAATAAAAACATGATGTTACAGAAATGATGTAACTAAGGAGCTGGCAGGATGACTTCATTTTATTATAACAATATAAATTATATTCTTTAGTTGACAGGAGCTTAAGTATTCCCATATCCGCATTATCTGAAATGATTGACATTTTGATTTCAATAAGAGTGTCAGATTCAGATATGGTTTAAGTACAAATAGGTGCTGTCATGAGTGAAAATGTCCATAATCCTATAATGAATAATACCGGTTACTATTATGTAAACGGTGGAAATAATAATGATGAAATTGACCTGTTTGATTTACTGTATAAATTGTGGAGCAGGAAGCTCGTCATCTTAGCAGTTAGCCTGATCGCTACATTATTTGCCGGTATTTATGCTTTTACGGTTAAAGAACAATGGACAGCAAAAGTCTATATTTGCATGCCAAGAATAGCCCAGATCAACGACTATTTAGAGCTACGTCGGGCCTTTTCTTTAGTCAGCGGCACCGATGCTAATGTTCAAAATATCGCCAATAGCCTGTTTGCCGATTTTATTGCAATGGCTTCCAGTCCAGATGAAAAGCTCGCCTTTTTATCGCATTCTGATTACTTTTTCGAACAGACCAAGAATATGGACGAGATATCTCAACGACGTTGGCTCAGTGAGATGGCTGAAAAGGGGCTGACGATTTCTCCTCCGGATGAAAAAAGGAATCTTCCGTATTTTGCTATTTCGCTTACTGCTGATAATCCACGGGTTGCTCAGGCGATGTTAGAGAGCTACGTTCAAAGAATTAATCACAAAGTGATAGAACAAGATGACAGCGAATTTCGTAATAAGCTGGCTGCAATGATACAAGCTCGAAAAAAAGAGAAACAGGATATTGATTTTAACCTGAAGGCTAATCGAAATAATCAACTGGCAAATTTAGAACGATCGTTGAATACCGCCCAGAAAGCCGGCATAAAAAATTACTACACCAATACTTCAGAAAAAGGCAGTACTAAGATCGAACTGACAAATACGGTTCATCAGTATATGTTAGGGGAAAACTTTCTTAGTGCTGAAATTCAAAGTCTGAGTGATAGCCCGATTATCTATCCTGTTCGTTATTACGAAATAGAGCGTGAATTAGAGATGCTGGAGCCTTTGCTTAAGCAGCAAGCTGGCGCATTGTCATATCGTTATCAGCTTTCTCCCGGAGAATATCTTAAAAAAGACCGACCTAAACGCGCTCTGATTTTGGCTTTAGGTGGAATATTAGGCGTAATGGTTGGCGTGGGCTTTGTTTTAATACATTCCAGCATCAAAGATTTCCGCCGAAACAGACAAAGAAGATCTATCGCTGAGAATATTAGTTAGATAACTAAAAAGCCCCGATCGGGATGTGTTAGTCCAGACCGGGGCTTTGGTGTTTATCTGGCCTATTCAACCAGATGGTTCAATCAATAACGCCAATAAGCTACTTCAACAACGCACGAGCATGGGTCAGTACGTTATCGACCGTAAAGCCAAACTCTTCAAACAGCTGCTCGGCCGGGGCAGATTCACCAAAGCTGTGCATACCGATGATGCTGCCGTTCAGACCCACATACTTAAACCAGAAGTCCGCAATGCCGGCTTCAATCGCCACGCGTGCCGTAACGCCTGACGGCAATACTGATTCACGAT